>Ga0209475_10003221_pt1 | contig 15314 bp, 10 predicted proteins | sample tdDd471_FD_187128 | JGI IMG/M metagenome (GOLD analysis project Ga0209475, IMG submission 187128) | Marine sediment microbial communities from the Atlantic coast under amendment with organic carbon and nitrate - tdDd47.1 (SPAdes)... | ecosystem: Environmental > Aquatic > Marine > Coastal >... | reverse complement strand
TATTAATCATGAGAGTTACCTCTTTGTGTTTTAATGTTGTCTATACACCAACATCAAAACCGGTAACTCTCATCTTTGCAACCTTGGTCGATCGCAACGAATGTCAGATCAAATCTGAACTAATATAAATCATGTTAAGGCGCTAATACCCTGATGTTTTTTTAAGGCGCTCATGAAGAGTAACGCATATACAAAATCCATACTCGCAATCGCCATAAGATGCCATGTAACATTCCCGGCAATAAAGTGGCCGAGGACTAGTCCAAATACAGTCAATTTGCCAATAATGCCCATTTTAACCACGGCAATATTATTTTGAAGATCACGGCTAACCCAATAATAGCCTATGCCAAAAATCACGACAATGCCTGCAAATAAATGTAGAAAAAGGGGGTTTGAAGGTATTGGCGCCATACCTATCAGGCCAAACAGGAACTGATAGGCGAACAAAATTCCAAAGCCAATAGAACAATTGAAAATAGCGGCATGCGTAAACAGGATACGTGGGGAATTCATTGTATTTCTCCAGAAAAATTTTCCGAGGTAATAACCCCGGCATATTCAAAAAATATTTAAGCATTCACATCAATAACGATACGTCCCTTAATTTGCCCGCCCAGAATTTGATCCGCAAGCTCTGGCACTCTTGAAAGTGGCTCCTTGGAATAAATTTCTGCAAGCTTGTTCAAATCCATAACGTCAGCGAGCCTGTCCCAGGCGCGCTGACGTTTGTCATGAGGCGCTTGAACAGAATCAATGCCATGCAATGAAATATTGCGTAAAATAAACGGCATAACAGTTGTATTAATTTCAGTGCCTCCTGTAAGGCCAGTCATCGCAATCACACCATTATAACAGGTCTGAGCAAGCGCAGTCGCCAGTGTTTGCCCCCCAACGCAATCAACTACTCCCGCCCAGGTCTCTGCTTCCATTGCCTCAGACGGACGGGACAATTCTTCACGTTCGATCAATCTTAATGCCCCAAGATCTTTCAGAAAACCGCCATTCTCAGAAATGCGTCCAGTCGAAGCGACCACTTCGTAACCCAGGGTGGCAAGGAGACTTACGGTAATAGACCCAACCCCTCCAGAAGCCCCCGTGACAAGAATTGGACCATCTTCTGGTTTTACACCATGGTCTTCAATCGCCAGCACGCAAAGCATGGCCGTATAGCCCGCAGTACCAATGGCCATTGCTTGTTCCAATGACAACGCATCAGGCATCCGAATTAACCATTCCGGCTTAAGGCGGGCTTTCTGAGAATAGCCGCCCCAATATTTCTCAGACAGACCATAGCCGTTCACAAGGATGCGATCCCCTTTTTGCCAATCTGGGGCAGAGGATTCCACCACCGTACCGGCAAGGTCAATACCGCAGACCATGGGTAATTGCTGGGCGATACGGATAGGGGAATGTTCAGATACCGCAAGCCCATCTTTAAAATTAACCGTCGAATAAGCGACATCAACAAGTATTTTCTCGTCAGGGAGGTCTGATAGAGACAGCTTTACCAGTCTGCCTTTGAGTATGCCGTCGATTTCGTCGGCGACAATTGCATTAAATACATCAGTCATAATATTCTCTCTAAACTTTGATTGTCTTTGTGAATAATCAGGTAATTAACGTCACGATATCATGCCGCGATATACCCCCCGTCAACGACAAGCTCACTCCCCGTCATGTAGCTCGCATCATCGCTGGCAAGAAAAAGCAGGGGACGTGCAATCTCATACGGGTCTGCTAAACGCTTCATCGGAATCATACCGACAACATGCTGCGTGTAGGCTTCTCCTTCCCCCTCTGGCATTGTCTCTATTAACGTATTGACGAGTTTTGTTGACGTATACCCGGGATGGAGCGAATTAACCCGAATGGCATAGCCACTATCTGCACAATGAAGAGCCGCGGCTTTGGTAAAAATCCGCACCCCTCCCTTTGACGCATTATATGCTGCAAGCAATGGCTCACCAACATTGCCGGCAATGGAAGCAACATTAACGATAGAGCCACTTTTCTGTTTCATCACCGAAATGGCTTTACGCGTGCCAAGGAATACACCCTCCATGTTCACCGCCATTATCGCCTGCCAATCATCGAGCGTGCAATCTTCTACGGTTCCTGCCCAGCCAACACCTGCATTATTGACAAGAACATCCAGTCTTCCGTAACGCTTCATGATGCCATCTATAACGCGATCCCACTCGCCTTCTTTGGTAACATCTAATGTATCACCTTCAATCTCTAGCCCCTCATCGGCTAATTTCGCGATAGATGATTGAGCATCAGCCAAATCATAATCTGTTACAATTACTTTTGCCCCTTCGCGAGCAAACAGTTCCGCTGCGGCCCCCCCGATGCCGCGCGCGGCGCCGGTTAAAAGAACAACATGATCAGTAAATCTAGTCATCGAATGACTCCTTATTTTCTATCTCGATTAAATCTAGCTGTTAGCTTGACCCCAAAGGTTCTCGGCATTGCCCTGTTAAGATAATCAAGACCGAACACATCGATATTTAAACCATAAGTATAGTAATTCTTATTGGTTAGATTCTTACCCCATACGCTAATTTCAAAGTCATCAACCTCATATGTCAAACGGGCATTAAACAACCAATAACTAGGATTACCACAGGCAATACTCGGACCTGCTTGAAGAATATTGAAACCTGCAGCGGGTTGGTCACAAGGAGACTGTCCATAATCCTTGAAGGGGTCAAAATAATATTTCCCCATATAGGATGTATCACCATGCAAAGTTAATCTCCCACGGTCCCCTTCATAAATATCCAGATCAAATCCGGCAGAGAAGGTCACCTCAGGTGCATTTGGAAAAGGGTTTCCATTTACAGGCCGTGTCGGACTGCTAGGATCAGATGGATCAAGAACATTGCCTGAATATTTACTATTTAATAAGCTCAATGAAGCATCCAGACGCAATTTATCCGTGGCCTGAAAGACAAGTTCAGCTTCGCCACCAAACAATCGGCCATCTATGCCACGTGTAAATCCTGTTGCACCGATAATTTGAGTGATCTGATGATTGGAATAATCATAATAGAAACCCGCAACATTCAACTGCATGCGATTTTCAAGGAAACGCATTTTCAAGCCCCCCTCATAGGCGTTCACGTCCTCTGGTCTAATATAATAAACCTGATTTTCACCTTGATAAGAAAGTCCGTTAAAACTCCCGCTACGATACCCACGGCTGTAATTAACATAACCCATTATATCATCGGTGAAAGCATAACTGATATTTAACCGCCCTGTTAATCGATTAGCAGATTCGACCTGGTTTAATGCTGGCAAATCAGGGTCATAAGGAAAACTATAGGGTATTGTGCTGGCCACGATATTCTCACCAGCAAGGTCAAGCATAGTCGTCCGGCCATTCAAAAATTTCACTTTATCAAACGTATACCTGAGGCCAAAACTAACCGTCAACCGATCGTTGAAATCATAACTTCCATCAAAATAAAGTGCTGTTGACGGGCGTTCAATGGTAAAAAATTGATCTCCCAATATTGGTCCAAATGGCGGGGCGCCAGCCGCACGACATGCCGCAGAGATAGCGCCGCCGAAACCGCCGCCGCTGCTATTATCAGTCGCAATATCTGTCAATAGTGCAATAAGAGATCGTGCATCAAGAAAACCGCTCGGATTCACTGTAATTGGATCACAGAAACCAGCATCACCCGGAGCAAGTGAGGGATCTACAACAAATCCGGGAACAACACCTATGGAATCTGGTGTCGCAATGGCTATATTGCTGAAAGACCCGGGCACACCGGCACCCAGAAGCAGCGGGCGCAATGCACCAAAAAAGTCAGGATTATTATGTGTTTTAACCTTATCAATACCATAATAGACACCTGCAACTATGTTCAGTTCTTCATGGTTATAGGTTAATCTTATATCCTGGTTAAAATTTGTGCTTTTAGAGTTATAACGTATTGAACAGAGATCATTCGGCGAACCATCACAGTCAAATGGTGAATTCCGATATTCACCCGTATCGTACCCCGTAATCGACCTTACGGATAAATTATCGTTGATATCATAGTTTATCGTCAGATTAACGCCTTCAGAACTAGAAAAGTAATTGCCCCCTGTATCGGACGCGACCTCATTCTCTTTTAGTAATCTCCCCCCTAATAATGGTTGTGGATCAAATCGCGAATAACCAAGCGCATCCTGCTGATTAGCAAACTGCCCATTCGCATAGGGGTTCGCGGCAACAGGATTATCCTCTGAGGCATAAGCCTTTATCGTGATATCCAAATCAGGATTCGGCTGCCAGCGTAGGGACACGCGTCCGGCTTTATAATCTGTCGTTCCTGCATCCCGATTTTGAATAGGGTTAAATTGCCAGCCGTCCCCCTTCCCGTATGTGCCGGCAACACGGATACCTAACTCATCTGGAATAAGCGTTAATTCAAGGGCGGCATCTACAGTCTTAGTGTCGTAATTGGCATAGCCTACCGTTACGTAACCTTCAGATCCGTTCAGTTCAGGTCTCCGTGTGAAAAAACTAATTGCGCCGCCAGTCGTGTTGCGGCCATATAAAGTACCCTGTGGCCCGCGTAGAACCTCAACCCGGTCAAGGTCAAAAAGTTGTTGGCCATGACTGGCCCTGAAGCTTTGATATACCTCATCCACATACACGCCAACAGGTGAAGCCGTCGACGCGGAGAATTCATTCGCAACCGAAATACCACGAAGGGAAAAGTTGGGCTGAGTTCTGCCATAGGGCGTTGTAACTTGTAAACTGGGAACCGCCCCCATCAAATCAGATGTTTCCGTTATCCCACGGGATTTCATCATCTCACTTCCCAGGGCTGAAACCGCAACCGGTACATCCTGAAGGTTTTGGGCTCGTTTCTGAGCGGTGACAACAATTTCTTCCAGGCTGGTTGAACTACTGGCGCCCGAACTTTCCGACCAGGCTGGCGTAATAATAACAGCAAGTAAAGAAGCTGATGTCAACAATGTATTGGTTATACGGTTAGTATGCATTTTAGTCATTTATTGTCTCCCTATAATTATATGAATCAATAATTCTCTTTCGCTTAAACAGTGATTTTCACTTCCCAGGTATGGGTGCCATGTTCAGCAAGCGCTGCTATCAATGCCCTTGCACCAAAGGCCTTTACTGATGGCTGGAAGCCCGTAGCAAGCAGACGCCCGTCAAGGATGCGGCGGCAGGCTTCTGCTGCCAGAACGCCGGTCTGGATATAGGGTGAATTCCCCCGAAGAACCACTTCCACACCTATATTGTTGCCACGACCAATACAGGAGATAACGGAACGGTTTTCGTCTGGGCTTTCCCGTTCAGGTTCCTCTGAAACCAATAAAGCAGCCATCTGATTTTTAATTTCGTCATGTTCCTCAACTGGTTTATGGCGATGTTTGTTTTCGAATTCCTCCAATGTACCGATAACGGCTCCAAACATTGCCTCATTCCGAAAGGCGACGAGCGTTGCGCAGTTGGATACACGGTCATCTTTCTCATACCATACCGCCTCGCCAGCGCCTGACCACGGCAACGCCCGAAATACCCGATGCGAGTCTGGAGACATGACAGAATAGGCGGTCGCATAGGGCCACATTACAAGCTCATTATGCTCTAGATAATACTGTGGAACGGTACACATACGCAGAAAAGACTGCGTTGAGGCCACACTGGTTGCCGAATCTGCCAGATAAAGAATGTCAAGTGAATCTATCCCCGGCGTTTCAAGAGCAATTTCGGTGGCAAGGGCGCCTGCCGTCCACATATATGAATTAGCGGGTGAGAGCAACAATCCGGCCTTTTCAAAATCAGCCCCATACTTATCACGGATATAACGCATCCAATCTGCTTCACCAGTGGTATCCAGATAATGACACCCTGCTTTGAGTGCCGCACGAACAACGGTTTCTCCATATTGCATAAATGGGCCAACAACATTACAAACAATTTTACGCCCCTGAAAGAGCTCAAGAAGAGCAGCTTCATCATGTGCGACCTCTTCTATTCGATACAGCGCACCTTCCAATTCAGGAATTTTTGCCATTTGCTCTTCAAGTCTTTTCTGACTGCGCCCGGCGGCGACGAAGGGAATATTCGCTTCTGCAAGATGCCAGACAATTAATTTTCCAGTATATCCACTGGCTCCATAAACAATGACGTCATAATCTGTAGACATAGAATTAACCTTTCTTTCTTGTAAAAATATTATCGGCACCTGACCTGAATGCTTCTTGCAGATATCTTTCCTGTGGCTTTTCCGAAGCCGTTTTGGGAATTTCCTCGACCAATTGAATGAAGCGGGGAACAAAATTAGATTCCAGCCCCCCCCTGCAAGCCGCGAAGATGGCATCCGCATCAAATGCTTTTCCTGATTTTGCGACGACTGCGGCAACGATCTCCTTTTCACCAGGCGCATTATCAGGGGTGGCAATGCCATAAACAAAAACATCATCCACACAGTCCTGCTCGGCAATTTCCTTTTCAACAAAGGCTGGATTGACAAAATCACCATTGCGGCGAATACCGCCGCCATCGCGATAGAGGAAATAGACCCACCCGTCTTCGTCCATACGCCCGATGTCACCCATGCGCAGCCAGCCACCCCGTGTTTTATTTTCCGATGCCGGCTCATTCTTAAAGTAATTCACCACAGGAGAGCTGCCGTCTGCATTGCGGAAAATAATCTCCCCCGGCTCTCCGACGGCACAGTCCCGGCCTTCTTTATCAACAATTCTGAGCTCCAGACTGGCGGGGGCTTTACCTACTGAGCCAACAGGACCCACCCCGGGCGGATTAAACGTCAACCCGCCTTCCGCAGCACCGTAAAATTCAAAAATAGAAACATCAAAGCGCTTATGAAATCTTTCCCATATGGCTTCCGGCATCCCAGCGCTCAACACCATACGTACGGGATTATCGGCGTCATCCGGCCTTTCCGGTTCGCTATATAGCCCGGTGGTCATCCCACCCAGAAGATTAAATACCGTGCAGCCATAATGTCGTGTGATATCCCACAGCCGGGACTTGGTAAACTTGCGCCCGATAACGCAGCGCAATCCACTATATAATCCAACACTCAGCGTTACCAGTTGGGCATTTGCATGGGTGAGCGAAAGACCGGTATAAAGACGATCTTCCGGGGTGAGGTCCAAGATTTGTGGCAACATTTGCGCAACATTCAGTCGATCGTAAGGGCTGAGAATGCCTTTCGGATCGCCCGTCGTTCCGGATGTGAACAGCATTTGCATTGGGGCTGCAGGATCATTGGCCTTAATATTCACCTCCGGCACAGGGGCTGCAAGAATATCAGCAACGGCGCGAGGTTTGGGCAACTCAGCCCCTGACATACCCTCGCCCAAAACCCACACCCATTCAAGGTTTGGCAAATCCGGCAATATTTCTATTAGATTGGGCAAAGCATAATCCGCTATAATCGTCCCGCGACACTCTGAAAAACCAAGCATATGGATAAGTTTTTTACCTTTGGTGCGGGGATCAATCGGCACAAATATTGTCCCGGCTATGGACGACCCGACCATGACATCAACAAACTCAGGATGATTTTGCATGATCAGCCCGAAAGCGTCATTCTCTGCCATTCCTGTGGCCTCGAGGGCGGCGGCAAAGCGTCTGCCGTTATCCCAGAGATCGCCATAGGTGCGTATTTCTTCTACAAACCGCCCCTCAGTTGTGATATCAACAAAACTCACGATATCCAGTTCAGGACGCTCGGCGGCTTCGCGGGCGATACGATGGGCAAGAATAATATCTTTGCTCTGAGCGCTAATCATCATTGACCCCGACCAAGAATACTAACGACCATAGCAGCGGCATCATCATCGATAAATCCCCCGCCATTTTCAGCAAGCGCAATCCGGGCGCCCTCCACCTGGCGAGTTCCTGCGGTGCCCCGTAACTGCTGTACCAATTCATATATCTGAGCCAGGCCTGTGGCCCCAATAGGATGCCCTTTGCGTAAAAGCCCCCCGGAAGGATTAATCGGAATACGCCCGCCAATCTCCGTCGCCCCGCTTTCAACAAGTATTCCGCCGTCACCTTTGGCGCAGAATCCCAGGCTCTCACTATGCATAATTTCGGAAGGGGCGGCAGCATCATGCAGCTCTACGACATCCACATCATCTGGACCAAGGTCGGCATCATTAAAAGCAATCCCAGCCGCAGTTTCCACCGTATCAGGCACATCTGGCCCATGATCCCAACCGGATACCAATGCTGTGGAACGGATGCGAACACAGCGGTCCAGCCCTATACTCCGGGCTTTATTCTCACTCACGATAATCGCTGCCGCGGCGCCGTCGCCGATGGGTGAGCACATGGGAAGTGTCAATGGGTAGGTAATTTCCCGTGCGGCCAAAACCTCATCAATAGTAAGTGCTTCACGGAACTGAGCCTTAGGATTAAGCGCCCCATGACGCGAATTTTTGGCAGATATAGCCGCAAAATGTCTTTGTGTGGAACCATATTTCTTCATATGGGCCGCTGTCATGGTCGCATAAACATCCATAAAAACAGACCGCCCGGCCCCCGCGTCCCCTTCCGCAACAGTAAATCCTGCGGCCCGACGTCTTTCATCCAGCTCGGCGACGACCTTGTCATAATCCTCATAATCCAGACAACCGGTGAAAACCGAAAATATCTTCTCCTTATCAGAACAATAAAGTTTTTCACTCCCGGTTGCGATAACCACATCATGAAGTCCCGCCGTCACCATGGTCGCAGCCTCATGAAAAGCCGTCGATGCCGAGGCGCAGGCGTTCTTGACATTTATGACCGGGATACGGCCTATACCCATAGAGCGCAAAGCAACCTGACCCGAAATACAGACCTGCCCGACAATATTCCCCGCCGCCACATTACCCATCCAGGCAGCCTCAATGGCCGACTTCTCCATACTGGCGTCGTGCAAAGCCTCTGTAACGACTTCCACTGTCAGGGACTTCAGGGTCCGGTCTATATGCTTGCCAAAACTCGTCATCCCAACGCCGGCAATATAAGCATTTTGTTTCATAGGGCTAATCCTCGTTAAACTGCAAATTGCTCAAAGTAGCGTTTCATCAATGAGACTGTAGCCACCCTTTAATGCGAGGATTTCATTGCAACCGTCTTCAATCAGTGATGACCGAGAGTCGCGGAAAATTTTCTCTACCGGATATTCCTTTGCAAGCCCATTTCCCCCGAACATCTGGATAGCCTCAGAGGAGACCTCGAGCGCATTCTGGGTTGCAGTCACCTTGACCATCATGGCGGCCTGAAGTGCTGGTATGGGTTGAAGTGTATTATGTGCGATGACACGTCGCGTGATGGCGCAAGATGTCTCTACCTTGCGGGCCATATGAAAAAGACGTCGCGCAACATCCTGGTGACGGATAATAGGCACCCCTCCTTGCTTGCGCTCATGGGCATAAGCCAGGGCATGATCATAAGCTGCTCTGGCCGCGCCCGTAAATGTAGCCCCCATCAAAGCATTGGCTTCGGTATGGATACAATAAACTGCCTTTTTGTAATCCTCTGGTGGAGCAAGAAGGTTTTCAATATCAACTTCTACATTGTCGAAAAATACTTCCCCTTGCGGTAATGCCCGTTGGCCCATTTTCCAAAGGTTTTTACCTTTGGTGACACCCGGCGCATCCATAGGTACAAGAACGACCACACCACGATGTGGATCGACACCATTGTCAGTCTGTGCAGCACAATAAAGGATGCATATCTCAGCCACTGGCCCATTGGACACCCAAGCGGATTTCTGACCGTTGATAATAACCTTTCCATCAGTGATTTTTGCACTACAGTTGGGCCGGCCATATGTGCCCTCAGGATGGGCAATCTGTTTGTTAACATCAAGACTGTCTGACCCATGGTCTGGTTCCGTTATTCCCCAACAGCCAAGCATGCTATCGGGATATTTCTCTACTAGATCCATCCGGCCAAATTTTGCGGCCATATATTGAGGCAACAAACCCGCGCCTACTGAAATCGCCAGTCCCGCATCCCCTCTGCCCAACTCCTCAAAAATAATTGGAAAAACAACAGATAGCTCTTCTGGTGTCATGTCCGCAAATGCACTGATCCCGATACCCAAATCCAGATATTGTTTACGAAAATCCCAGAAAGGAGACCCCTCCGCGATGACTTCTTCTGGCGTCATATGGTCTAATTCAATGCCAATAGGTCGCATTACACTTTCAGAAAATCCCCGCAGCATATGTTGTATTTCTTTGGCAACATCACAAAGAGGCGGTTCTGCCCCCGAAAGGCTTAACTGAACTTTCGGATTCGTATCCCAGTCTGTATATGGGTTAGGTGACATGGCTTTCTTCTCCCATTCAAGCATTGACGTTGCCAAATATTTAAAGAAAGACAAGAAAAAGCTCCCCACCCTGCATGGGGGGGGGTGTAGATAAATTTCACGAATTCATCTTTTTCGGTATCAAATCAGACCCAGAATCCGGGCTCGGCTCGTGGCATCATGTCGATCATTAACCCCAAGTTTTGAAAAGATATTTTTCATATGCCACCTAATTGTTTCCACCGACACATCCATCGCCAAAGCAATCCGTTTATTGGGGAGCCCCTGTCCCAGATAATTCAATATTTCCATTTCTTTGGGACTCATAGACATTTTTTCAACCATAGTCCGGAGCTTTTTCTTGTCTGAATCTCCAGATTCAGCAGATGCTCCCCCAGCCATAACACTATTACCGTCCTCCAGGAGTCCTTCAAGATAGGCTTGCAACTTTCTGGGAAGGTGTTCTGACCCTGAAAATTGTTTTAACAACGCCTCGCAAGAGCGACGTTCATCTAGAAAACTTCGGACCAGACCACAATCTTCCCCCACAGTAAGTGCCTGAACAAAATCTTCCAATGAGTCCTTATAGGCTCCAATTTTGAGTTTAGCCGTTGCCCTCATTAAGTAAATACGAACATGTAATCGCCGGCGCCTGATATTTTCATAAAACTCAAGTAATTGGTCTAAAGTTTCAATGGCAGAATCCAGATAACCGAGGCTCATATCAAATCGTACCCGACTTAACTTGATGAGAAGAACAAGTTCACCGGTTGTATTAAAACTAAGTTCATTATTTTCAGGCATGAATAACTCTAGGCGATCCTGAAGTATTCGTGCCCGGTCCAAACGATTTTGCGACAACAGTTGACGTATATTCTCCGCAAGGCTTGCCGCCATAACCCGGCCATGTCCTTTTTCCTCCCCGTAACTGTAAAGCATATCAAGCAGATCGGATGATTTTTGTTTTTCTTTCAACGCCCAATATGTGCGTGCAGCATTGATATATGCCCTGATAAGAGCATCCGGGAAAACCGATTCATTGATGACATCAAAACGATTTGCCAGGAGGTCACACAGATCATTCAGTCTATTCTGCTCATAAAAACCTTCGCTTAGAACGGCGACAGCAACACATGCCGGCGCGGAACGCCGACCCTGCCTTTGTTCCGCAAGCATAAGAGCAGAATGAACAATTTTATTTGATTCTTCAAACTGCCCTTCCAGGCTATAACTCAGTGCAAGAATACATTGACGGTATATAAAAGGAAAATAAAGACCCCGCAACTCTGGTTTTTGCTCAACCCAGGAAGAAATCCGCCGCACCTCATCATAATCGCCGGCCATAATACGTTCAGAACTGACTGCGTTACATCCTGCGGCAATATTGAAAGAATCGCAATCTTTATCCCATTCATATGTATAAGGTTTTACGACAGCAGTATCATCAAGGAAAGTGCCCAGTGCTATTTTGGCCGCCAATAAATCATCATTGCCTACCTTACCCACTTTGCCTTCCTCTCCACATTCAATAGACAGTTCATTCAGAAACAAAGCGGCCTCTTTGGTGCGGCAAGTCAGCAAATAACACCATGCAAGATTAAGTTTAAGACGTGGTCGCGCCGTGATGGCTTCCGCAGGCAATCGTGCCGCTAGACTCATTAATGAATTCAACCGGCCTGCTTCCAGCAGCGACGTTGTACATTCTTCTAATAAACCAAGGACACTATCCACGTCATTAATGCTAAGATAATGGTGCACTGCCTGATCGGCTATACCCATCTGATTATGCCATTCGGCGGCCCGTCTGTGCAGGTCAAATAAGTCAAACACCGGGTGTCCAGCAGCTTTCAATAATTCTGCCATTCCATCAGTGTCTGAAAGGTGGAGGACATGTGCCTGTTTGATCTTTTTAGCTCTTTCTCCTACTTCTTCCACATATCTTTGCAGCAGCCTGTCACGAAGAAATGAACAAAATAATGGGTGATAACGATACCAGCCGGGTTCACCCTCAAGCGGCAATAAAGGAAAATTTTCTCTTTCTATCTGGTCAATGATCCTCGTACAATCCTTCATTCCCGTCAGTGCATGGGCTAACGGTTCGTTAAAGCGTTCCAGGATGCTGGTTTGAAGTAAAAAACTTTCTATATTTTCTGGCAAACCATCCATAATTTCACGAGGAAAAGAATCAAGCAGGTTGCCATCATGATCAAGAAACCGGCCTCGCATTTCAAGTGGCCCACGATTCCGTGACACAGCTATCGTTGCCCATTGAATTGCCGTGGCCCAGCCCTCCGTTGCATCAAGCAGGATGCGTAGATTTTCGGCATTGGGTAGAGATTTTAACCGACTTTCCAAGAGACTTTTTGCTTCATCAAAATCAAATCTTAAATCAGTTATATCAATATTATTTACATGTCCCCTCAGACGTAAGGAGGTCAAAGAAAGGTCCGGGTCCACCCGAGATATAACAATAAAATGCATATTAGCAGGAGCTTTAAGCATCAATTGAGACAAAAAAGTAAAAATTTCAGACTCATTCAGACAATGCAAATCATCAAGAAAAATGTGGAGTTCCGTACTAAATTCCGCCATATCGTTCGCAAGTGCAGAGATCACAGCCTCAGTCGTACGGCCATTCCCCCGTTGATACAAATCTGCCACCTCTTTAGCAAACTCGCACCCTGCATCAACTATGGCTTCACCAAGACCGTTAATGAAAATACCAAGGTCATTATCCTGGGCATCAAGACTAAACCAAGCAACTGTACGGCCCTTTGAGATCAATTCGGTGCGCCATTGTGCCGCCAGAGTGGTTTTACCATATCCTGCTGGTGCACGAATAATGGTCAAGCAAGAATCGATCCCTTCGTCTAATCGATCAATGGCCCTACGTCGCTCTACAAGCGGCCGGGTATATCGCGGCGGTGCTAATTTTGTTTTGAGCATTGAATATTGCATTTTGTCTCCCAGAAAATGAAATCACACGAAGATCCCACCCATAATGGGTGGTTTGATATTAACCACGATACCTGAGGCAAGCAAACAATTTCCTGTATCATTTGTGCCATTTGTTATGCACTCAAACGTAAAAAACATTGCGCCTGATCTGGAATACAGGTTTTTGGAATTGGGGAAACGATATTGCTGAGCGCGCTATCCGCCCTTTTACGGTTCGCAGTTGAGCACCGAAATTATCACTTTATGGGACATTACAAATGTAAAAATTCGCTGCTATTACCCAGCCTAACCGGCACAGCCAAGCTTTGTGCCCTTAATCCACAAGCTTGGCTCTCAGTAATTCAGACAAAATATGATTTTCACTCACAATCTGTTTGACCAGAATACACGCCTTTTATGCTAGCCTTTAAACAAGTCTCTAAACGCCCTACCATTAAAAATAGCCCACGGGATTACCAAACCACTTTGCTTTTTATATGCCGCCCAACCCGGATGCCTTGAAATGGAATGATCTTTACGCATCATCCGCGCCAGGAAATAAACACACATATAGCCAAAGACGGCCCATGCAGCCCAATGGTCTGCGAGATAGGCATAAGCAAAATACAGCATCATCTCACCCAGGTAATTTGGATTTCGGGTATAGCGACACATACCAAATGTCATTAAGCCTTTTTGATACCGAGTAACCCAATGCCGCTGCCCATCGGCAGCAAGCATAATGACCACGCCTAGCGTATGAATACCAATAGCTACAAATAAATCAAAACCTGAAGGTTCGATATGTCGAGAAAGAAACAACCAGGGAATTAACCAGTACCAGGCAACTAACAACGCATAAAGGTTAAAGACACCGAACCAGCTAATCTTATTCTCAAACTGTAAATCCCTAAAACCGAAAGCCTTAATCAGCCAGCAGTATCCATAGATTCCATGCAGTGCCAAATACACCCACGCCCCGTCACTAAAATTGTTAGTGAAGTGCATCATCCAATAAACCAAGAACAGGGTAACAATTTTATGGAAGTTAACCGCCCAATTAACTTGAATAACGGGTTTGCCCGGTGCCTCAAAAATTAGCCGGTCATTAACCCACAACAACGGCTTTGACCATAGTGGAATAGGCTCTCTTTTCTGTTCCGCAGCGATGTCAGTCATTACAATTTTCCTCTTATCATTAAATCCGTAAAAATTTGTGCCCAATAACACACTGCAATCCATCATATACCCAATGCCAAGTGTTAATATTAGGGAACTTTCATGAACAAGTGAAAGGCTAAATATTAAAATGATCTTCTTGGTTAAATGACATGGCTCACTCTCCCGTTCAAACATTGGCATAGCTAGAAACTTAAAGAAAAAAGATATTAATCTCCCCACCCTGCTTGGGGGGGCGTTCAATTTCAGATTGTTTCTCAGCTTCAATGCGTTGATGTTCAATCTCAGACCAAGAGCGCGGAGATTGCTTGTTGGGACTGATACTTTCCGTAAGTAAAGTTTTATTATTCACTGAAACAACCATTTGACTCAAATATTGTTTTATTCACTATCATTCCCGTAACACCAATATGACACCGCGCTGGGCACCCATTTGGTGCCTGTAGGAAAATAGTGCAATTACATATAGTTAACTATGACTTGAGCCGGAAAGGTGCCTGTTCGTAAAAAATTGGTGCCTCCACTTATTTCCCTAACCATTTGACTTATATAATGTTTCAGAACACACCAAGGGTGCATATGGTGTGTATATTTTTTCGCCGGCTGGCGGGCAATATGGGGCTTTGTTTAGCTCCCTGGGTACGATTTTTCTGTGGCCCGCGCGGCAACTTCGGCGGCGGCGCAAAAGTCATTTTGTGACGAGGTGTCAATAAGCATTTAAAATTGACCCGGTTTTGGCATTTAAAATTGAGCCACCTTTTCAGTAGCAAGGCCAACAGGATATCTGCCCCTATATAGCGAGGGATCCTGTTGGCCTTGCGTATGCTCAGGCTTGTTTTACTTGGCTGTTTTTACTCTGGGCGAAGCGGAACGAGTTGT
>Ga0209475_10003219_pt1 | contig 15323 bp, 19 predicted proteins | sample tdDd471_FD_187128 | JGI IMG/M metagenome (GOLD analysis project Ga0209475, IMG submission 187128) | Marine sediment microbial communities from the Atlantic coast under amendment with organic carbon and nitrate - tdDd47.1 (SPAdes)... | ecosystem: Environmental > Aquatic > Marine > Coastal >... | reverse complement strand
TGATGACCGGGTGATTTTTACACTGTGGCAAATATCATCGCTACGGCGTCGTGTGCGCATCACGTCAGGAAAGTGATAAACAAAATCGCCGCTGTTGTTGCTACACTGCAGCGACAACGACAACAGGCAGTGACTTGTTTACGAACAAACAAACAAGCAAACAACACAACACAATGCAGGTTTTCGTCAAGACGCTGACCGGCAAGACAATCACGCTCGAGGTTGAGCCGTCAGACACAATTGAAAACGTCAAGGCCAAGATCCAGGACAAGGAGGGGATCCCGCCTGATCAACAGCGCCTTATCTTTGCGGGAAAGCAACTCGAAGACGGGCGCACCCTTTCTGACTACAATGTTCAAAAAGAGTCGACTCTGCATCTCGTACTCCGCCTGCGCTAAACAGTCTGCGCACAGGCGGTATCAAGACACTGTAACGCAGTGGTCTTGAGGCTGATCAAGCCAAATACACACACACACACACACACATACACAACACACAACACGCACCCCGTGATTTATTATCACGCCCCCACTGTTCTGCTGATGTTGTCGTCGTCGTTTGTTTTCCCACAGTCGCCTGCGCCGCCGTCGCCGCCGTCGCCGTGTCGCAAGCGCCGCCATGTCTGACAGCGGTTATCTAGAGTGGGAACAAAAGTCACAGGGCAGACGAAGGACTTGGGGCGGCACTGAAGTATTGCAGTACGACGATCGACACAGCGCCCGGTACCCCGCCAGTGCGTGTGACACTTGCAGTATCGACAATGCAAACACGGCAACGTGGACCGAGGCGATCAACGCCGCCTTGCGCAATAAGCATTACGAGTGCGTCTACAACTGTGTGCGAACGATTCAGCAAAAGTACGCACGCATGTACGATCAGAACAACGCCCTGTACCAACTCGCGCTGGAGCCATACGGATGCGACGCAGAGTCAAACAACGCTCTGCGCGTTGCCATCGTGCGTCTCTTTCTGTTTGCCGGGGCAAGTCCAAACGGACGGTACCAACACGATGGCACAACAGCGCTCATGGAGTTTGCCAAGAGTCAATGGACCAACGACGAGTCGGGCGTGTTACTAGCGTTGCTCGAAGCCGGAGCCGACGTGAACGCCACAGACTTTCGAGACGGCAACACGGCGCTCCACCACGCAGCCATGGCATGCCGGTACTACGTGGGGGGTCCCTGTAAACACAAGTCTGTCGACGCGCTTCTCGACGCCGGCGCCAACATCAACGCCAAGAACGCGTATGGCCAAACCCCTCTGTTCATCGTCGCGCTCGTCTCGTCGCACGGGCGACGGCGCCAAAGTCCCGGTGACTGTGTACAGACGCTGTTACGGCGGGGTGCTAACATGTACCTGTGTGACGATAGTGGCCGGTTTATTGCGAACCTCGACACCTGCACGCGTATCAAAGAAATTCTACACCGTCATCGCACACGCGAACACGACAGTCGCGTCGTGCAGGCCAACGCCTGTGATGCTGCCGTCGACGCTGCGGCGACTGCGATAGGCTACGAGTCTGGCGCCGACTTGCTTACGCACAACCAAACGCTCTTTTTTGCAGTGGACCACGCTGCGCGAGCAGCAGCCTCTGCCGTTCTTGCTCAAATCCCCCCTTCCGCGCCCGTTGATCCTCAGGGGGCCACGAGTGCTGCTATCGCGGCAGGCATTGCTGTTGCGACCGCTTTCGTATCTGCTCGGTCTCACACGAGTGCCGCCGCCACCGCCGCCGCCGGCGCCGGCGCCGTCGTAGCCCATGTGTTGTCAGTTGCCGAGGATACGCCCGTTTGTTCCGCTGCTTACCACTGACGGGGTGGTTGGTGCTGTTTAAACAACGCGCGCGCTCGCAAACATCCTACCGCGTGTTTGTTTCTGTGCAATGCAGTAGCAAGCGTTGACTAGACCTAGATTGAAACCAGTCCAGTTGTGTGCGGAGACGGTGGTGCTGTCATGACGTCGTTGTGCGAGTACCGCGACGTGTTTGGCAGGCCCGGGGAGGGTGTTCATGCTACGCGTTTTCTTGGACTTGCTGCGTTTGACCTCGTGGCGACGGTGGCAGGCGCGGCAATCCTTGCGCTACTTACCGACGTGCCATTCCCCATCGTACTCGCCGTTTTGCTAGTGGTCGGGATCATTGCGCATCGAGTGTTCTGCGTCGACACGGCTCTCAACACGATGTTGTTTGGGAACACAGTGTCCAAGTAGCGGCAGAGCAACACCCACGCGGGGGTCAACGAGACGAGTGTGTGTTTGTCATTGTGTATTATTTGTCCGCGCTCATGTGTGTGTGTGTGTGTGTGTGTGTGTGTGACATGGCCGCGATGAACGCCACCCCGTTTGTACTAGTCGAGAATGCGTTTAGCGAGCGCTTCAAAGCGCGCATCGATCGCGCATACGAGTATTTCGGAGAACAGTTTGAGCGTTGCCACCACCGCACCCGGTCACACGAGCAGAGAAGCGACGACTACGACGACGTATTCGAGCCAATCTTTAACGCCACACATGATCCCCCGCCCCGAAAACGAATCAGTGGCAAGCGACAACGATCAGACAGCGTCGACGTCGACACTGGCGCCACTGCTTCGGCCGCCGCCACTGGTAGATGGCAGACGCGTGGCAGGTGTACCAATACGGGCGCCTCGCCGCTACCGCCGCGACGTGTTGTAGCAACGGTGCGTGACCTAGAGGCAACGATCTACCGTACGGGGCGCGCACTGGGTGTGCTAAACGACGTGCACCGACCGTTCGACACTGGCATCAAGTTTCTAGCAAGCGAGCCACATTGCGCGGCACAGATGGCACACTTTGACTTTGACGTACCCGCGTCGGTGCCCATACTGGACCCCATACAGATCCCGGTGTTTGCAATGAGTAGCGGCGCACGGGCGTTTGACCTCGTCGTGTGGCCGGGTACGCACGACACGCCGTGGGACGAGTGGGAAGAACGAAACCTCGCGGCTCGCCGCACGGTGGTCACTGTGCCACCTTACTCTGTACTATTCGTTCTTGGCAGCCTGGCACACGCTGGTGCACCAAACAAAAGTGCCGCACCCCTGTTGCGCACCCATTTATACTTTAACACACGCGCCGTAACAGTGGGTGCTGACGAGACGGTGTTGATCCGCGGGTGGGACGGTGGCGGCGACGACGGCGACGACGCTGATGATAAATAGACACGTTTGCACGTCGGATACGCGTAACGGTCGCACAGCGAGCCATAACTGGTTGGCTGGGGGTCACTCGGGAGTTTGTGTTTTAGGCTCTATTGCACAGTGTGTCAGTGCCACTGTTATGCCCTTACTTGCGTGTCCCGTTTACTTTGATGACACGCGAGATCACCCACGGCCCGGGCGCCAAGTGACGGAGCCACGGCGCGGGGCGTAAAGACGCCGCTTGATGCGCTCGGCGACGCTCGCTCCTCCACGCGAGGCACTCATCGACGACGCGTCGCCATCACCCTGTTGTGCGTCAACCAACATCTTGATGGCAACAGCGATCAAAATAATGACCAGCACAGCGCCGCCAACAATGGCAGCCTTCTTTGGCGTCGACAGCGCCGTGAACCTGCTTGTAACTTCGGTCATCGTCGTCCACGGGCGGCGACAGCGGTGGCGGTGGCGGTGGCGGTGGCGGTGGCGGCGCGTAGGCTTCTGTCACATCGAGTAGAAAATTATCACTGAGACGCGGGGTCCGGCAGCCTACGTATTCTTTCGTCGAGAACCACCACAGTTGCAGCCACGGCGAGGAACAGCGTCAATCTGTTTGCGCATCTCCTCGAGTTGCTTGGCACCCGATGGACGCACGCTGCGTGTCGTTGCGCCAGTGGTCGTCGTCGTCGTCGTCGTCTTCGTCGTCGTCGTCGTCGTAGACGCTCTTGTCGACGATGACACCTTACGAGCACCGCCGCCGGATCCAGCGCTCCTGGCTGCCACCGAATCCTGCGAACGAGAAATACTACGTGGCTGTGTCCTTGTCGGGATAGTCTTTGCTGCCGTCGTCGCGCCGCCCGTCGTTGTCGTTGTCGTCGTTGTTACCGGTGCTGGTGCTGGTGCTGCGGCTGCCGCGGATCGGGGTGATGTCGTCTCCGCCGTCTGGGCCCCAGATGCCTTTGTCGCAGTCACCGAGGACGCGTCGCCCAGTGTCTCGTTGGTCGCGCCCGCTGGTGCTTTTGGGGAGATGGCAGCAGCAGCAGCAGCAGCAGCAGCCTCTGTCTCCTTGTCCTCTTTCTCTTCTTGTTCCTCGCGGTTCTTGATGCGCTGTCCAAGCGCCGCCAACCATGCCTGCATGGTGCCTGTAGTGGCCAACACTGCGTCGGTGATGGGATAAACAGCAATGTCCTGGGCAAAGTGTGCACGACAACGCGCACAGGGCATCGTGTGCTCGAAGCGCAAGATTCCCGCACGCACCGCGTCACGGACCGTTGCGACGTCCTCGCCACTGTCCGGTACGAGAGCACGGTCAATCGCCAGTGCATCAGTGTTTGCAGTGTACCAGTACCGGTGTCCCCATTCCTCTGGCTGGGGGTTGGTCGACGACGGGCGCGCAGTGATGCGGGTCCACTGGCGGTCCGACATTGCGCGAGTTGTTCCCACACGTGCACGCGCCGTTCGCGTCGTAGGCGTCAGTGTGTGTAGTGCAAACACGCGAGTCGGGATGGGCGTTGACTACGACTACTTTTGCGGGAGAGAGTAGTTGTTTCCTGTAACAACGTGTAGAAAATTTCCCCTGGGGTCGCGCGCCGTGTTTTGTTTGACGAGAAGGAACAATGTGTGTATCAACACCCCCCTCGGGGGTTACGACGACGACGACGACGACGACGACGACGACTCGGAGAGTCCGAGCGGTAACGTTGCCGACGTCATAAACCACACGCACACCGCGTGACGACGCTCGCAGCGCAGATCCGGCGACTTCCCCTTGCACATCTGGTGTGCCAGACTACGCAGGCGCTCAGAATGTGCCGCCATGAGGTTTCGTAAGTTGGGTGGAATAAACGAACCCGTGCCGATACACACGCCGTGACAGCCGTTGATCATCTCCCTAGACAACGTACTCGTTGTCACGCCAGTGGTGCGAGACGCCGCGTCGCGTCGCAGGATGTCACGCATTGCGTGTAAAACACCCTCGCGTGTAACCCTGTATGCTACGCCGTTGAACACTACCGAAAAGTCCACCTCGTCCTCGTCCTCGTCATCGTCGTCATTGTCACCGTCGCCGGCCACGCTTCCTGCCTCGCGCTCACCGATACCTCCTCCTCCACCACCACCACCACCTCCGTTACCGTCACCCCTCGGTGCCCGCTTCCTAGCGGCACGCGTCGTTGTAGCAAACGATGGATCGTACGGGCGAGGTGGTGGCCTGCGACGACGAAGCGACGGTGGTGATAGCGGGGGCCCATGTCGCTTCTTCCCCAGGCTTTTCGTGGCAGGTGCAACAGCGGGAGGTGGCGTTCCGCTCGGTGACGTTTTCGGGTCCGGTGGCGGTGGCGGTGGTGGCGGTGGTGGCGGTGGTGGTGGTGGTAGTCCTCTGGTATCGACGGTGGTCGCCGCCGCCGTGGTGGTGGTGGTGGTGGCAGTGGACCCCCCTTGTGCGTGTTCAGCGAATATCGTGTCCCAGTTTGCAAACGGGCAGAGTGCCTCTGATAGACGACGCACCAAGGTAAACTCGGGGCGCGTGACCAGCAGCGACTCTGGCTGTGAAAGAACAGCCGCGAGCATGGCACGCTGCTCGGCACTGGCCTTTTGCACCGCGAAAAGACGCACTAGGTTTCTACGGTGTGGGCGACTCGTGTCAAGTGTAGCAGCGTCGCTACACGGCAACACCGCGTCTACACCAGAGTCGGACATCATGCTGTCGCTGTCGCTGTCGCTGGACGACGACGACGACGACGACGACGACAACAGGTAATACCACGACCCCAGGCGCTGCTCTGTCGTAGTGGCCGTCGACTCGTCGTCATTGTCGCCGTCGTCGCGCCCCCTCTCTGTTGTTACGCTGCGAGTGCACAACAGCGTCATCAACGTCTCTGCAAGTGTGCACAACGGGTGTGTCAGGCCGTCTTGCGTCAGTGTCCCCTTGTACTCGTTGTAAACGGCTACCGCTGCGTCACGCTGTTCTCGCAATACGCGCTCGTCTGGTACACACCTAAAGTGTGCCAAGAGACTCATGTGGACCTCTTCGAGGTCAGTAGTGTCTGTCATCTCGTTTGCAGCGGTGAGACGTCAAACGACCCAAGCGCGCCCGGTCCAACATCAAAGCGGGTATTTACTATAATAAAAAAATCAAACACGAAAAAATCACATCAACTGGCAACGGACCACCTCCTCGCGATGCGGCAACTTCGACCTAGCACCGTCGCCCAGCGCATACCCATCGTCGCGCCACCCCTTCCGGCCCCGGCTCCGGCGGTCCCGGCTCCGGTCCCGGCCGTTGCTGCTGCGCTGCCACCCCCCCAAGCCGAGCACGGTATCAATCCTCCGCTGTGGTCGCCAATACGCAGTCTGCCAAAGGTTGGTGCACACTTTTCGCGACACTTTGCGTCACGCGGACTGTGTACCCTGCGTAGTCTTGTTACCTACCTGAGGACGCACACACCCGCCCAGGGACGCGCGCTCCTCGCGGATGTGTTGAAAAACCCCCGGGCAACGCAGTGTGTCGGTGACGTGCGTAGGGTTGGACAGGAGGATCGCCAATACCTGGTGGCGCGAGAGAATCGTTTTGCACACAATGCCATTGTCGCGTATGCGAAACAGGTCTCGCAGCGGGCTCCTCATTTACTGCCCGCCAACCGTGTCCCGCCGTCGCTTGCTCGACGAAGACTCACGGTGGCGTATCCCCATCGCTGTGCCGTGTAACAGCGGTGGTGGGAGTGGCGGGGTGGTGGTACGTGTTGCGCGTGATGGGCTAACGCGTGTTTACTGTTTCAATGCCGGGTCTGCAGCGTCGCGCAGGTCTGTTTTGCGAAAGCGCGTAGGTTTCCCGGTGCGTAGGTTGTAGTTGAAAATGCGCTCTTGACTCGCGTGGCCGTCCTGAGACGTTGCTAGGATGTGTGTGAGGGTACCCAGTGTCGTTTCCATACCGTCCATCGTAGTTCCCATCGTGTCCAGTGCCGTTTCCATTGCTCCCAGTCTCGTCTCCATCTTTCCCAACGTCGTCGCTATAGAGCCCAACATCGCCTCGATGGCATCGGCGCGCGCAACAGAGCGCAACATCTCCGACTGGATTGCGACAAGAACCTCGTCTCTTGGCGACGGCATAGATGCGTCATACTCTTGGACAATCTGCATCGAGGACCTCACACGAGTCGTTGGCTCGTCGGAGAGTGGCAATGGTGGTGATGGCGACGGCGGCGACGGCGGCGGCGGTGGTGGCGGTGGTGGCGGCGGTGGCGGTGGCCGTGACCCCGCTGTCGTCGCAGGACTCTTTGTCGCCATCGAACCGACACTCCCGCTCATGCTGTGGGTGACACATAAAATTCACATTTGCAAGCGCAGAAAGTGCTCGCTGTCGTAGTTTTGAGGCAGGAACATGTAGGGGAGAGTGTTGGCGTACAGCGTCAACTCGGTGCCTCCGACGTACGAGGGGGGCATCACGGGCGTGCGGGGCGCGCTGGTCGGTGTCCAAACCGACGACGACGACGACGACGACGGGCACCGCGTACCACCGCCGCTCCGGGAGGATGCGTCACAGCGCCCACAGTGTTGAGGCATCAGTGGTTGACCCGGGGGTACGCTAACGTTGTGCGGGAGCCACTGTGCGAGCGACGGCGATGGCTGCCTCAGTACGCCACATCGCCGACACGTAGTGACCGTGCCAGTGTTGCCGCGAACGCCACGCGTGTCTGCACACAAACAGTCAATCGTCTGTCGTGTAGGAACACGACCCACCCCGTCTCGAATCCGTTGCTGGGCTCGACATTGTGCGCGGCGAACGTCGCCTGCACTTGGAACGCATCCTGGCGCGCCGCGCAACGCTGCGCCAATCGGTACCGTAGGACGACCGAGCGACTCTGCCGGCCAAAACGTCATCTCGCGCTGTCGCCGCCGCCACCGCCGCTGCTACCACTGTTCTACTATGTCTTGGCTCATTTTTATTTCAAGCCCGACTCATGTCATGTCCAAACGTCGACGCGCGCGAACATTCCGTCGGCCGCCACCGCCGTCGCCGCCGCCGCCAACGCTCGCACCATAGGATGGCGGGGGACTAGTCGGTGTGCTTTGCGTGGTTCTTTTGTTTCCGACTGTTCCCGGTGTGACGCGTCGTCGATACGCGGGAGGCGTGGCTACGGACACCACCTGATCGTACCCCGGGAGCCCGGGAGTAATCGCCTGTCCATACTGTCGGCGACCAGTGGCGCGCATCTCGGTGAGCGCAAGTGACGTGGGCATCTCGACCGTGTACACTATGATGCGATACGGCTGGCAACGTCCGATCGCTTCGTTCACTGCACGCACGACCTCTGCATGCTCTGTCTCGTCGGCGGGCGGCGCACCAGTGTCCCCTCGCAGCAACGCGGTTACGCGATCGTGCAACGTGTCGTTCCACACACGTACCCACGAGCCGTCGACAAACACGTCCATCACACGTCGAAAGTGCGTTGCTCCGCCGCCGTCCGCAGAGCGCTCGAACACGCCCGCGTCGCGTAGCGTAATCAAACCGTGGTGATCCAGCGTGGGGCTGTCGTAGTCAACGAGCACACGCCACTCGCCGTCAATGTCCTCGCCGACAAACGGCTCAACGTTGAAACTAGCATGGTCGGGGTGTCTCGCAGTCACCGCGTGCTGTGGCTCCAACAGTGCCCTGTTCATGCGTCGTACGATCGACAGCGTGTCGTGCGCGGGAACGTCGAGGACAAATGCGCGCTCGCTTGGCAACGTGGTAAAGTGAGCCGCCTCGTCAGGGTCCTCGTTAATCTCAATTCGAATACCCGCCTTGCCCGGAAGCGTCATCCTAAGGGCCATTGGCAACGGCGCAAGCAGCGACGGCGACAGCGGCGACAGGCTGCCGGGCACGGCGGTGCCGTCGTCGCGAGGAGGCGACGGTGTCTGAAACATTGCCAGTGGTGACAGCGCGCGGGCGGCATGAGGTGTTCGTGGCGTTCTTGGTGTAGGAGGATGCGGTGTGTGTGGTGTGTGTGGTGTGTGTGGTGTGCGCGGTGTGCGCGGTGTGCGCGGTGTGCGCGGCGTAGACGCCCGGGTAGTCATCACGGTGCTATGCAACGAAACGGCTCCAGGGAGGGTCGTCGTGACTGTTGGCCGACAAAAAATCACACTACCCCGTCCCACCACGGCCACTATCGCCGTCGCCGTCGCCGCAACCGCTGTGATCGTAGCGCACCTGTGTCGCGTGCAGAACACTGGGGCATGCTCCGATAGTGGACGAATAGCCAACCTGTCGCAGAACACTAGTGTCCCCTCGTGCCACATACGCACAGAATACACGGTAAAACTGCAGTTCCTCCCAAAACTGCCTGCACATTATCGCGCGCTGCCAACCGCCTAAGATATGCTTTCTGGCATCGTCGTGGTCGTCGTCGTGGTCATCATGTAGCATCAGTTGTCTCTCTAGGCCACACACACACACACACACACACACACACACACGGCGCTAGTTGTGCGCGCAATGTCTTGTTTCGTATCTAACACGCGTGCATCGGATTTGTTTCGTTACGTTGCAACGCGTTCTTTTGTGTGTCACATGGGGCGGAGGGCGTCAACAGCAGTGTTCCCCCGTCGCTCCCCCCACACGCCGTGTTTTCTCAAGCACGCGATACCACTACGATGACCATGGTCGCATCCCCCAGCCCTGTCGCTATCGACGACGATGACCATCACAGCGCCGACGACGGCGACAGCGGTATGGACCACCACGAAACTCTACTCGCCATGCCCCCGTTGCCGCTCCACACTGGCTGGTCGTGGTGGGTCGATCGTCGCTGTGCCAGTGCCGCCGCCGCTCCCGCCGCCGCGTCGACACAACACCCTAGTCACTCGTCAACAGCACCACCGCCGCGGCGACAGACGGTTGCCGAGTTTGAGTCGTCCATCTCGTTGCTCGGCACCGTCGACACGGTCCAAACCTTTTGGCAGTGGTACAACAATCTGCCGGCCGCCGGCTCGCTGCAACAGAACACCACGTATTACCTGATGCGCGCCGGGGTGAGGCCAGTGTGGGAAGACGACGCCAACAACGCAGGGGGACACATTGCCGTGCGGTGCAGTAAGGACGTGTCAGAAGACCTGTGGCTAGACGTAGCGCTCCTTGCCGTTGGCGAAACACTCAGCGAGGCAATGCAGCATCGCCTCGGCCGTCCACACGACGACGTGTGTGGCGTCGCGTTTTCCTGCCGTCGATTTGACAATGTGGTGCAAGTTTGGAACCGAGACCAGCGCGGTGTTCGCGTCGACGCGTTTGCGACAATGCTAGACGAGTTGCTGCCAGGTCATGACATTGGTGAGCCAATTTACAAGTTGCACACAAACACTGCAGCAACAGCAGTCGCCCAGACTAGGGGAAACGGCGGCGGCGGCGGCGGCGGCGGCGGCGGACGCCGACGAGTAGTGCCGCATCACGGCGCCCCTGTCAAACACCAGCGTCATAACGGGCGCAGTGTAATGGCGTCCACGTAAACGTCGTCGTCGTCGTCGTCGACTACGTGTTGTGTTTACTCGTACTAGCCACTGCCACTTCCATTGCAGTCGCATGTGGCGGCGACGGCGGCGGCGGCGGTGGCGGCGGCGGTGAAAGCACATAGTCTAGTGTTACACGGGGCAGTGTCTCGTCGCCGCGAGCAGCCGTGTCGAGAAAAGGATGTTGTAACACGTCGGTCGTGGCGGGCCGGTGCGACGCGTCGATGCACAGCATTTCGGCCACCAGGTTACGCGCGTCGTCACTCAGTCGCCCACCCGCAATGGCCCATATGCTGTCATCGACACCGTGGCAGATCTTTGCAAAGACAAGGCCCCGTCCATTGTCGCCCGTGTCCTCGTGCGAGCGCAGGTAGTCGCTGCGTTCGGCACTGGTAACATCAAACGGATGGGCGCCCGTGTGAATGTGAAAGAGCAACACGCCCGCGCTCCACACGTCAATCGATGGCCTTGACAGTGCTGTTCGATCTGCATTTGCAGCGCGCATCCACATCCGCGCCATCTCTGGTGCCATGTATCGCGGTGTGCCAGCAGTCGAGGCCTTTTGGTCGCCAACCTTGGCACACAGTCCGAGGTCACACAGTTTCACACACAGGCCGTGGACGCTGCCGCTGCCGCGATGTTTCTGCAAAAGAAGATTTTGTGGCTTGAGGTCGCGATGCACGACGCCGACGCTCGTGTGCAGGAAGTGCAATGCAAGCAACACCTGTCGCATCACCCATCGCGTGTCGCGCGACGTGAGGTGCCCGTGTTTTGCGGTCCAGTGATGCACCGTCGTACGTGTACACAGTTCGAATCGAAGTGCGTATCGATTGACTGTCATTCCAGCCGCCTCCATTGCCGCCGAGTGTGATGTTGTTAATCGCGTGACGTCGTAAAAGTGAACAATGTGAGGATGTGCTCGCGCTCGCACCAGTGCACTCAACTCGCGTTGTAACATTGCCTCTTGATGACGGCGTGAACCTTGGTCCCCCCCGCCGTTGCCGCGGGCGACGCCCCGCTGTTTCGATCGCGGTGCCTCGATTATCTTTACGGCGTAGGACGGCGGTGCGCGTCCACTTGTGCACGCGCGTGCCACAAAGCATCGTGAGAAACCCCCCTTGCCAATCTGTTTCCCCAGTGAGTACTTTTGATCGTCGCAGAGAGTCAGAGTCGTGCCGGGTCCAATCTCCTGCGACACTACGCACGTGGGCATAGAATCTAGAACACTGTCACATGCGGTGACACCTTGTACGGCCATCGCTGCCTGCCTGCCCGCAGCGCAACAGAGCACGGGGGAGATGAGATGCGTAACTGACCACCATCTTACACACACAGAAAAATTGATCCAATCCACGTGCGCGCCGATGATAAATGAACACTCATACTGCCCCGTTGATAAATGAACGACCAGGCGCCGCGTTTGTTCTGCCGACACGCTCGACAACAACATGAAGCAAGGCACATTGCCATTTGGCATGGCGTTGTCTTCGTCGTCGTCGTCGTCATCATCGTCGTCGTCGCCGTCGTCGCCGTCGCCGCCGTCGCCGTCGCCGTCGCCGTCGCCGCTGCCGCCGCCAGAAGCAGTGTCCCCCCCAAGGGAACTTGACAGCGCAGCGGATGATACATGTGCACCACAACACGGGGGGCACGACGGTAGCGACGATGAGTCCCGCGCAGCCCTTATGTTGGACGTGCATCAACGCGCCGTCGTCGACTGGCCCTTGGTGCTGTGTGAAGAGAGCGACGACGACGAGAGTGGCTCACAACGTCAGGGAAACAGGCGTACTCTTGTCGTAAAGGCCCACGCCGGAAGCGGCAAGACAACCGTGGGGTGCAGGATGTTGTTGCAACACGAGCGCGTGATCAAGTACCTGCCAAACGCAACTGCGCAGTATCTTGCGTTCAACACGTCGATAGTCGCTGAGATGACAGAGCGCCGCCGCGTGGGTCTGTTACCTCGCCGCGTGAATGTCAATACGTTCCACGCGTACGCCAAGCGAGTGCTGTTCCCATCGTCGCATGCGGTCGACACGGCGAAACTCGAGCGGCTTGTCCAGGCGCGTGTGCCAAAGGTCATGCCAGGCGCCAAGGGCAAGGGCAAGGGCAAGAGCAAAGGCAAAGGTGCGGCCGAGACAGCGGCGGCGGCGGCGGCGGCGGCGGCGGATTGTCCGTATGATTTCTATAGCGTTCGCGACTTGTGCACCGAGTGGCGTCTCTGTAGGCCCGGTGAGCGCACCCCGAGTGTCGCCGACCTCGAGGACCTTGTTGTCGAGCGCAACATGTCTCGACCGACGATTCGTGTGACAACAGAAGAGCGCGACGCGGTGGCACAGGTGTTGGCCGACGACATTGCCGAGGCACATCGGGATGTGTACGACTTTTCAGACTGCCTGTGGCTGCCGAGTGTTGACGAGCACTTTGCGGCTCGCCTGCGTGCAAACGCACCGGGCTTTTTGTTTATCGACGAGGCACAGGACCTCGATCGGGTGATGATTGCATTTGTGACCACACTGTGCACAAACAAGAACACGATGCTCGTCGTCGTAGGTGACCCGCGTCAGTGTATCAACATGTGGAAGGGTGCACAGCCCATGGCGACGCTTGCCGCCACACTGGGACGTGAACGCGGTGGTCCATGCGACGAGTTGACTCTGCGATACACGTATCGCCTGCCGCGCACCGGCGTAAACTTTGTCAATCGGGCATTCCCCAGCGAGGAACCGATGCTCGCGCGCCCGGGCGCTCCATACGGCATGCTCGTTGAGTTGGACGGCGCACCAGCAGACCATAACTTTGTTACGAACGACGTGGTGCTCGCACGGCGTAACATTGACCTGTTGATGCTAGGCTACGCGTTGTTACGCCGCAGGGGCGCGGACCGCGTGCGCGTGATGATTAAGGGGCGTGACATGTTTGCGACAGTGCGCGAGGAGTTGGCCAAGTTAACGGGCCTGACGGTCGGTGATGCGCGCGCGTCGTTTGCGGAACGCCGACTGAAGGAAGCCCGTGCCGTTTATGCCCGTAATCGCCACAGTGGCGACAAAACAAACGTGTCACAGTCGCTGGCGAACATTGTCGACCGATACGCAGCGCTCGAGTGCATCATTTCACAGAGCAACGTGGACGAAACAGACCTGATGTGCACCCTCGTGCAGCGTGTACACGAGCAGGCCGAGGAGCAACAACGTGCTGGCGCCGAGGGGGCACCCGTTGTGTCTCTGACGACGATCCACGCGTTCAAAGGTTGCGAGACCGATCGGGTGTTCCTGTTAAATCCAGACGTGCTGCGTGTACCGCGCTCGGTGCCCCCCGAACACTGGCTCGCCGAGGAGATCCGCAACCTGCGCTACACGGCGTACACGCGCCATCGGCACGCAATGTTTGTGTTTCTACGCACACCGACACGCGGCGCAGACTTTGACGAGCAGGTCGAAGCGTTGCGTGTCCAGGCGTCGTCATGGTACGCGGCGTCAAAGAAACGAAAGACAAAGACAACGAGCCGCGCTTCGTCCTCCGTCGTCGCCGCCGCCGCCGCCACGCGTGGCAAGAAGAAACAGCGCCTCCTCGACTAGGACGGGCGAGATAAACCAGTCGTTTTTTTCCGTGACGCTGTAACAGCACTGGGCGCCCCCGACACGCACACACTGCGCCGCTACGGGGCGACCACGACTATGACGTGAAGGGCGGCGGCATGGTGCGTTGGCTTTCGTTTTTGTGCAGCAACGAAGTAACCTCTCAGCGGGACCCCCCGGGGGCACGAGGAGGGCGTTTTTTGGGGAGTGTCGTCGTGTGTTCCAGCGACGTGGTGTGTGTGCGAGTGTGTAACCGTGTTCTTGCCGCCGCGGCGAGCGCTACAGGTACCGTCACCGCGACTGCAGACGCTACAATCCTACAGGTCACAGACCACGATGGCGACCACGAGTATTTGGTGTACACGCGCTCTGGCAGGTGCTTCCGGTGCTTCACGCGCCGTGGCGCTGTAGACTTTGCCCAACACGTGTTTGGCTTTGATCGTCCAACCGCCGCTGTGACGTGTGCCAGCGACGACGTGGTGGATCTCTCTGTACCACCACCACCACCGACACCTCCCCGAGTGAACGTAACAGCCCTGGGCAGGCGTGTGATGGACTGGGCGTACGTGTCTCGTCTAGACGTTGAAGCGATCCAGATACGTGACCAGGCGGTCGACGAAGATGGTCACCTTGCATACCACGTGCACCTTTGTGGAGGGCGCACGCTGTTATGCTACTCGCGACTGACGGCAGAATCGTTTATCCACCTAGTGATCCCGTCGTCGTCGTCGTCGTCGTCGTCGTCGTCGTCGTCGTCCAATGGCTCGGGTGGAGACTCTCGTGGCGTGTCGTGTGACAGGGGGGATTCACGAAGTTTGTAAACACACCGTAGTACTACTGACCGTGATCGAGTTGCGGATGGTTTTCTCGTCGAGTAGCACGTGAAACCGTGACTTCATCGCCAATGCAAACATTCTGACGCAATCGTCTACGCTGACGCACCCACTGTTGCGGCCGCTGGCGTCGTCGTCGTCGTCGTCGTCGTCGTCGTCGTACAGGGTAAGTGTCCCGTCTGCCTCGTATCGAATGTCAAACCCAATGTCTTTGAGGAACATTTCTTCGAGTCGCCTTGGCTCGGTGTAAATAGAATACGACCGCAGGGGCCACAGTGCGTTTCGCAAAT
>Ga0209475_10003215_pt1 | contig 15335 bp, 12 predicted proteins | sample tdDd471_FD_187128 | JGI IMG/M metagenome (GOLD analysis project Ga0209475, IMG submission 187128) | Marine sediment microbial communities from the Atlantic coast under amendment with organic carbon and nitrate - tdDd47.1 (SPAdes)... | ecosystem: Environmental > Aquatic > Marine > Coastal >... | reverse complement strand
AAAAATTCCATCAGACCAATTAATTCAACTGGTTTCCACATTCCCATAATATAATGGATTGACAAACTAGATGAATCAGGCGTAAAGAGACCAAGCGATGGTAACGTTAAACCATCCATTTTTACACCGACCCAAACCATACCATCAACGTCATCAGCTACCATTTGACGAATCAGGCTTTCTGTTGTTGTCGGATACAATTCCATTCCAGTATCTATATCTTCAAGCATGGAGTCAATTTCACTCGCGTTCTCAAAAATATAATCGAGAATCACCTTTTGAGATTGATGATCCAATCCATGGACCTTAATACCAGGGTACATATCTGTGACTTGTAACCCAAATACTTGTTCCAACTCTGCCCAAATATCCGTTAACAAAGTCTAAAATCCATTCTGTTCAAACATTATAAAGTAGAGAAAATTAAATTGCTCTTCACCGTCCAATAAACGGGGGCGCGCGAGGTCATCAATGACACCTGGAAATAATTCTACAGTATGCAATCGACCTTCATAGATATATAGAGTATCCATGAAGAAGCGCATATTGCCCCAGAATGGTTGGTCAAAAAACAAATTGCCGAGTCCATAATGTATAAATGCCGTTTCGCCACGTCGTGTTTGATAAAATTCAAATGTCATCGGTTTATGTTCAGCTGTACCAATGACAACATCCGCACCCCAATCAGCAATGGTCTGATAATCAATACGTTGCTGGTTTGTCGGCACATAATCTTCAAATTCTTGATATTGTACCGTTACGATTACTAAATCAACATCTGCTGACAACAGAGGGAGAGCTTCGCGCAACCAATTCGCATCACAATCTGTTGTACCAGAGCGTACACCACCTAACGCATTCGGGTCTTCATTGGCTAGTGCATAATAGGGACCAACATGGTTACATGCAATCCAACCAATCCTTGATCCATTATGTTCTAATATCAGCGGTTCACGAGCTTCTGCTACTGTATGTCCACCGCCAACAACCTGTATTCCTAATTCGTCAAAAAAGTTAAACATCTCGTTTAATGCGTCATATCCAAAATCATTAATATGATTACCCGTTAAATCAACAATGTCCACATCTAATAGTTCAAATAATTCGGCATGGTCACGCTTCATACACATACTATTATTTCCACCGAGTACATCACTGGTATATTGTGGGCAAGTTGGGGCTACTGAGGCTTCATTCGTCACATGGAAATAGTCAGACAGCAACACATAATCTTTAATACCACTGGTGGCATTATGCACACCCATATTATCAAATGCAGTCAATGTTTGACGCGCAACTGCTGTTGTCCCAGAAAGTGTAATACGTGTGAGTTTATCGGGATTGAAGTTCGGCGTATCACTATTCCACACAAGCGGGTAATTATCTAGCTGGTCAACAACAGGAACATTATCAACCCACAATGGACGGAAGCGTAAGGTTAACGCATCAAATGGTAAGAGAGTGAATAATTTTTTATCGCGCCACAGGTAAAAATCGAGAGCATCATCTTCAATAACCGATGTTGACGCATGAAACGTGAACCCTTGCCCTGTCAAATAATCAAATGATGATCGAGCCATCACCAATTGCGAACTTAATTCACCAGCCAATAACCCAACAAGCGCATCACGATCTATTGATGCTTGCAATGTCGCAAATCCACCAGCTGGCAACCACAATTCTAAGGTTGAATCAGTATCTACCTGAATGTTTACAGTATCCTCACGTTCAAATGCCGAGATATAAAACGCCAGGTAATCATCGATAAACGAACCCCAGGATTCTTCGGTATGTTCTCCACCAGGATAAATCACATACTTATGCGGAATACGATGAGCATCAAGATTAACATGCATCCGATCCACACCATCTTTGGCGTAATCGTCTGTACCACGATCTAACCATAATTGCAAATGGGTATCCGCAGGAAGTTGTTCCGCCAAATTGAGTGGATTATATTCTGGCGGCGCGTGATATAAATCAAAGAAGGGGCTATGTCCGCCTATAGCAACAAATTTTTCTGGAAATCGTAATCCGATGTGATATGCCCAGAATCCACCCCGTGAAATTCCGCCTATCGCCTGTTTACCATTGGTGCGATAGTGTGTATTCATCTGCTCAAGAAAATCAAGCAAGATATTATCATACGTAATTTCGTCAAAGCGATTTTCATTAGCGATATTCTCCCCAAACAGCGAGACCACAATAAATGGAGGGGCATCACCTGAGCGAATTGCTGTATTCAATGCTGTCATAAAACCTAAACGCATCCACTGACCATCATCCGAATTCGAGCCATGCAACAACGTCAGTAGTGGATAACTCTCGGTTTCAGTATCATAACAAGGAGGCAAATAAACGGTATAGTATCGTTCACGAATCGAGACGGAGCTATTATAGGAGTCACGAAACGTCGTACCATCTTGAGTACATTCGGTTGACTGCGCTTGTGAAGGCAGGCTGACGCGAACAAAAAGTAACATTAACAGCAACAATAAATATCGCACCAGTATCCTCAATAGAAAAAGGGTCAATGAATTGACCCTTATCTTAGCAAAAGTTATTGAAAAAAGGAGATTAAATTGGCTCAGCAACTTCACTTAAGCGATAACCGATACCACGCACATTCACGATTAAATCAGCATCCTCGCCAGCATCTTTTAATTTACGGCGTAAGTTACTAACATGAGGGCGAATCACCTCACGTGCTTCGGACTCATCGACAGCATATCCGCGAACTTCACGAACTAACTCGTGGCAAGGCACAACCCGTCCACGATGAGCGGCTAAATATAATAATAAGTCAAATTCAGTTGGGGTTAAATCAATAGGTTTGTCGCCGACAGAAATCTGATAACGTCCGGGATATACCGTTAACGGACCCAATTGCATTGTATTACTTACTGGCTCTGGAATACGCTCACTGTATTGTTGTTGCGTAGCCCGTTCAAATGTCGTATCGTAGGCGATTCGTGCAGATTCGACATCTTCTCGTACCAGTTCAAAAACATCACTCTTGATGGCATCCAATAAGCGACGACGACGTTTAAGATTACGTGCCCGATCAATACCACGCCCAACACTAGAGCGAATATCTTGGCTTGAACTCGGTTTAATCAAATAATCATGTGCGCCTAAGCGTAAGGCTTCTACAGCCGTTCCTAGACTAGCATAACCTGTCATCAAAATTACAATGGCATCTGGAGCAGCATCTTTAATACGACGCAGTAACTCTATACCATCGATTCCCTGCATCCGAATGTCGGTTAGTACCACATCAAATTCTTGCTTATCCACAAAATTAAGGGCTTCTTCACCACTGGATGCTTCATCCACAACATAACCAACACGCTGTAGCGTTTTACTTACTGAATATCGGTTCGCACCTTCATCATCTACTACCAAAACATGTGCAGGTTGGTTTCCAGTCATTATCTACTATCCATTTGCTAACTTAATATTTTTATTGTTCCCTTATTGTTCCTCAATAATAACTTACTTCTTGTATTTTCGCAAGTCTTACAAACGACTTTTCAAACAAGTCTGAACGAACATTACGACACCAGTTACGAAATTAGTTAATTGACTATTAAGTACATTTGACGATTTAGATTAACGATGAATTGAGAGAAATCCGCCAAATGCCATTTATCCCCAACACAAATTGCTATGATCTGTTCATCAGTCGCAATTAGTGGAATCTGATCTCTAAATTGACGCGGGATCTTACGATCAATCATCCACTCTTTAATTTTCTTTGAACGTCCCCCCATTCCGCGAGGTTGAAATCGTTCTCCATCACGTCTGGTTCTTAAGCTAAGAGCAAGGTCTAGTGGCAAAGGGATAGACAACCTCGAATCATCTTTTTCTGGCATCTCCAAAGATAGCTCAATCTGCAATCTATTCAAAGTCAGTTGCGATGGGACCGATAAAGCTATATCAGTATCAGTTGGAATTAACCGATAATTTGCGCTGTCTATCGGTTCAGACTTGTACTCAATATAGAGGTCTTCATACCCCGTCCTCAGACGTATCCCTTGCCCTAAATCTATTTCTGTACCAACCTGTGCCTGACTTACCCACTCTATTACCCTGCTAACTTGATTAGCTTCTAATAGTGTCGTAGCTAAAGTCAATTGATCATACGCTTCTAATAAGAATCGTCGTTTTAATGCATCATGAATCCCAGTAAAAATATCAAATTTTAGCATCCATCGTCGTGGCTCTCGTAATATATAAGGCATGACAACTAATTCAAATTGAGAAGTAACATAATCATCCTCAACTTCGGCAATATTCCCTAACCTTTGGATCGATGCCACAACATTAGGATTAATTTGTCTTAACTGTGGCACAATCTTATGGCGGATAAAATTCCGTTGATAGTTAATGTCGTCATTTGTTGCATCATGACGAGGTGATAGTTGATTCTCAACACAATATTGTTCGAGTTCCTGCCGTGTGATATGTAATAAAGGTCTGATCAAGGTAAAGTTTTTGTGCTCTGGCATAGGCACCGATAAACTCATTCCGCGTAACCCCTTTAATCCGCTACCACGGATAATATGCATCAGAATCGTTTCGGCTTGGTCATCGGCATGATGCGCCACTGCTATATGTTTTGCGTCTTGCTGTTGCGCAACATCTGCCAAAAATTGATAGCGCGCTTGCCGTGCCGCATCTTCAATACCAATATTTTCCTTTTGTGCTAAGTGAGGAACATCCGTATATCCTACTGTATAAGAGATATGCCATTCTTGCGCGATGTGCTCAACAAATTGCACATCTGCTTCCGAATCGTGACCTCGTATGCCATGATTCAATGTCGCAATATGTATTTGAATGTCTAATTCTGCTTGTAATTGAACTATAATATGGAGCAGTGCTAGCGAATCTGTGCCACCAGATACACCAATAATCAAGGTTTGATTTGTAGGCAATAGCTTGTAATGTTTGATTGTTCGCAGTACAGTTTTTAAAATCATGATATGAAATCTCAAAATAACAAGGTTTTGGATACAAAGATATTGGATAAATCTCTCATCAACCCTATTGTAACGTTAAAATCAACCATCGCATGGGTAACGGTCTATGTGATGATGGCTGAATTTTAGCCAAGTTGGTATTCAATCATGCTAACATATGTTATAATTCGGCGCGTTCTCATTCCGTTTAGGAGTCTTTTGTGTTAAGTCCGCTCGATTATCTTTTTGGATTATTTTCACTCGATATTGGCATTGATCTTGGCACTGCCTATACACTAGTCTATGTAAGAGGTAAAGGCATCGTCATCAATGAACCTTCCTTTGTTGCTATAGATCGCAAAACACGCACACCAATTGAAGTTGGTGCACGGGCAAAAGAAATGTGGAGCAAAAACCCAAAAGACATCCTCATTGTTCGTCCTCTCCGTGACGGCGTGATCAGTGAATATGAGATTACTGCTAGAATGCTTGAACATCTCATTAGTAAAGCACATGAACAAACATGGGTGCCGGTTCCACGCCCTCGTGTTGTTGTTGGCATACCGAGTGGTGTAACCGAAGTAGAAAAACGTGCTGTCATTGAAGCAACACTTGATGCTGGCGCGCGTGAAGCACATCTCATCGAAGAGCCTGTTGCCGCGGCGATTGGTGCGAATCTGCCAGTTCTCGAAACACGAGGTAGCATGATTGTAGACATCGGTGGCGGTACAACGGAAGTTGCGTTGTTCTCATTGGGTGGTATCGTTATTAGTCGCTCTATTCGTGTTGCAGGTGACGAAATGGACGAAGATATTGTGCAATATATGAGGAATAAACACAATTTGCTGATCGGTGAACCCACTGCTGAAAAAGTTAAAATGGATATTGGTTCGGCGTATCCACTACCACAAGAACAAACACGGATTGTCAAAGGACGCAATCTAACCACTGGCTTGCCACATTCTGTAGAAGTCAGTTCAATCGAAATTCGTGAAGCGATTGCAGGTTCTATTAATATTATCATTGATACTGTTAAAGACGCGCTCGACGATACCCCACCCGAACTGGTCGCAGATTTGATGGAAAGTGGCATCACAATAGCAGGTGGCGCGGGGCAAGTTAGAGGACTAGATGAGCGTATCAAAGAAGAAGTGAATATCCGTGCGTGGCTTGCTGATGACCCTATGACCTGTGTGGCTCGTGGGGCTGGGCGTGTTCTTGAAGACTATAATAATTTGCGTCGCCTATTAACCGGACCTGAACGTGGTAGTACACGCCACTAGGCAACTCTCGTTAACTTCCCCTAATTTGTGATACGATAAGTCCAGACAGAAACTAAGAGGAACATTTTGTGAGACAGTCTTGGCGTTCAAACCGATTAATATTCCTAATCGTCATGCTCTCTTTATGCGGTGGGCTAATGCTCCTTAGCATTATCGGTATTTCGAGCCAAGTTGAAGGTGTCGCCGCAACCCCATTGAATGGTATCTCTGGCGCATTTAGTCGCCTATCAGTATCACTAAATGAAATATTTGAAGATCTAAATAATTTTGGACGACTAAATGAGCGTGTTGCTGAACTTGAAGAACAACTTGCACAACAACAAGTCGAACTTATCCAACTTCGTGAGGTTGCCAGTGATTATAATCGCCTGACAGGCTTACTATCATATACATCCAATATCGATAATCAAGAATTTGTAACAGCTGATGTTATCGCTGTTGACCAGAGTAGTATCGCTCGTAGTATCATCATCAATCGTGGAACACGAGATGGCATTGCTGTTGGGATGATTGTGACAACCGATTTAGGTCTAGTTGGGCGCATCACACGTGTTAGTTCCAACGCATCACAGGTGCAATTAGTGAATGATGAAAATAGCGCTGTGAGTGCCAGATTACAAACTACTCGCGCAGAAGGCAGTGTTATTGGGCAAGCATCGGGTGTCCTTCGTATGACGTTTATTGACCTTGACGAAGATATTGTGCAAAATGACCTCGTAATTACGTCAGGATTGGGGGGCAACTTTCCACCAGACATTGTTATTGGACAAGTTACCAGTATACGGCAATTCGAGTTTGAATTATTCCAAGAGGCAGAAGTCCGAAGTTTGGTAGATTTTGATACCCTAGAGTTTGTATTGGTGATTACGAATTTCCAACCTGTAGATCTCTCTATATTTTCCCCAGAAGAAGGTTAAAATGGGACGCTATCTAAGCATTCCAATTCTAGGTTTTGCGGCCGCCCTCTCGTCTAGCATTATCCCCCAGATTATTGGTTTTTTTGTTGCGCTCGTAGGGAGTATAACGCCAATATTAGATAGTTCACGTGGGCAATTAAGCCTTGTGATGTTGCTGGTTGTCGCATGGGCAATACGCTCAGATTTAGAAGGAAGTTTTGCATGGGCTTTTGTTGGTGGGATAGCGATGGATTTATTATCCATTATCCCTGTTGGCACATCATCATTTGCCCTAGTGCTCATTGTATTTGTGGTAAATACACTCTCTGTACAAATTTATCGTGTCAATATTATTATGATATTTGCCATTACCATTGTTTCCACGATTTTCATGCAATTCTTTGTATATTTCATTTTGGTTCTACTGGGTAATTCTTACAATTTGCTCGCACTCATCCGTTTGATACTTATTCCAACCCTCATTTATAATCTTATTGCAATTATTCCAATATATGGATTTGTACGTTTGATTCAACGTCGTCTAGAAGGTGGGTTGCAAAGCACTCCAAATACTCTCGGATAACTAAATTTGAGGATAACATTGTGAAATCATCTCGTTTGCTTCCATTTCAAAGTTGGAGATTAGTATTCTTCCAAGCTATTATCTTTGCGGTCTTTCTGGTATTTACCATTCGGATGTATGAATTACAGATTGTTCGTAAAGATGAGTTTGAGAATTACCTAGATGGTAATCGCCTTAATCAATTTCCAATCGCATCCCGTCGCGGGGCAATTTTTGATCGTTACGATAATCGCTTAGCATTCAATGTACCCGCTTTTAATGTCACAATTATTCCAGCCGAGCTACCCTCAAATGAAGAAGAAGAGTTCGGGATTTATAACCGCTTATCGGCGTTGGTTGAAGTCCCACCTACACGCGAAATTGCAAACTCGGCAGGTCAATTCGTGCGTAGTATCGAAGAATTAGTCGCAGAAGGTGAAGGTATCGCACCTTTCCGCCCCGTTATTATCGCTCAAGATATTCCCCAACAAGTTGCGATGCAAATCTTAGAAGAGCGCATCTATATGACCGGCGTTGATGTCGAGCCGATTTCAGTGCGCGAATATCCATCGGGTGAACTCACAGCCCATATTGTAGGATACATGGGCCCTATCCCAGCCGAAGATGCAGAAGCCTTGCGCGAACAAGGATATAACCCTGCATTTGATCGCATCGGATACGAAGGGATTGAACGCTTCTTAGAAGAACGCATCGCAGGGGTACGGGGTTCGATCTTGCGTGAAGTCGATGTTGCTGGTGAAGAGATCAATGTCATCGACCAAGTTGATCCTGTACCCGGACAAAGTGTACGCTTAACCATCGATACTGACCTGCAAGCCGCTGCACAACAGGCACTCATCGATGAACTAACCCGACTCAATACCACACAGCAACGAATTGTATCGCAACAAGGTGTAGTCATTGCAATGGATCCCAGAACAGGCGAGATCTTATCGCTAGTGAGTTATCCAAGTTATGACAACACCCGATTTGCCCGTGCAATTGATGGTGAATATTATCTCGACATCATTGCCGATCCATTACGCCCACTGGTAAACAATGCCATCAAAAGTTTATATCCACCCGGATCTGTTTGGAAAATTATAACCGCTGCTGCCGTTGCGGAAGAAAATGTAATCTCCCCCAATACACAACTGTTGGATGAAGGGCAACTTATTCTAGAAAATCGTTATGCGCCCAATGACCCAGCTGCTTCCCAACGATTTGTATGCTGGCTACGAGACGGACATGGACGGGTAAACCTTGTACAAAGTATCGCATGGAGTTGTGATGTCTACTTCTATCAAGTCGGGGGCGGTAATCCTAACTTATCCGCAGAAACACTTAAACCGGGTGGCTTGGGGATTGAAGACCTCTTCCGGTATTCAACTGCACTTGGTATTGGCACAGAGTTAGGGATCGAGCTTCCTTTTGAAAATCCAGGTCGTATGCCTGATCCCGATTGGAAACGGCGCAACTATGGTGAAAACTGGTCAACGGGAGATACTTATAATGCGTCCTTTGGTCAGGGGTATCTCACTGTTACACCACTTCAACTGCTTAATGCCGTCGCAGCAACAATTAATGGTGGTACTCTATACCAACCGACTATTATCCGCGACTTTCTTGATGAAGAGCGTCGTATTGTTGAGCCATTTGAATCAAAGGTATTGCGGACAATTAATCTGGATACAGTCGGTCCAGCCGATGATCTCACACTGCTCATGCTCGAAGATATGCTCATGAAAGGACCTGCTAGTCTTGCATGTACGTGTGAACCCGATGCAACAGATTCATATGATCCTAATCGCTGTGACCCTGAAGGGTATCGTAACACTGTTGATATTAACCCGGATGCAACGGTAGAAGATTTACGAAGTTACAAGGTACATGTTCCACTTAATTACACATTTAATGGGTCAATCTGTCAGCCAATTCGCTTTCGCGAACCATCCAATCCTTATCAACCTCCCTTTTTATCGTCAGATTCGATGAGTCTCGTTCAACAAGGGATGCGACAAGCCGTTATTGGTGAAGGCGGAACAGCTCGTACTGCCGACTTGCCATTCGTAGCAACTGCGGGCAAAACAGGAACAGCCGAATACTGTGATGATATTGCCGCACCACTTAACCTATGTGTTCCGGGACAATGGCCTGCTCATGCGTGGTATCTAGGGTATGCACCATACGAAGACCCTGAAATCATCATCATCGCCTTTGTTTATAATGGTTTAGAGGGGTCACAGGTCGCACTACCTATCGTAGTCAATACAATGGAAGAGTATTTCCGACTAAAAAGTGAACGTGAAGGTACATCGCTTAGCGAATCCAGTTCCACACAATCTGAACCATCAACTACAAGTGAGGGATAGTGCAACGTCTGCTTGAAGATCCCATCCAAACTTTACAATATTGGAGTCCCGCGTTACTTACTGCGAGCGTCGCATGGTTGGTTTTACTTATTGTCGGTGATACCCCCATTATCAGGGCAACAGGGCTTGCGTTGGTCATTATGGGGGTTACCGCTACCATGCGCCAAATGGGTTATGTGGCATCCATAGGTGGAGGGCTAACACTCGCCTTTTGCCCAATCTTCTGGTCACAAACAGGAGGTGGGGTCTCCGATCCAGCAACCATCATCATCGCGATTGGTGTAGCACTTGTCGCCACATTAATGGTTGCATTTATCAGTCAACGTCCATATATCGGTGTTGGATTAGGTATTGCCGCATTTGTTGGCATCTTCTGGAGTCAAATCGGCACATCACAAAGTCTACGCTTAACAGGTTTTGTCACGGCGTGGCTATTCTATTTGCTGGTTGATATGATGTTGTTAACAAATCCACGCCCTGATGCTAAGGAGCCGCAATCCCCTAAACCATATCATACAATTGGCATCTTATTTTTGTTCACCATCGGGACAATCAATGACCCGTTATTAACATTGCTTGCGCCAGCTATTATTCTTAGTTTGTTTTTATCCTATGCAAAGTTACCTACATGGTATTGGGGAATTGTACTACTAGCAATCGGAATTGGTTTGGTAATGCTCATCAATACCTATCTGATGCGTGAAGTCCCTATCGTCAATTTGTTAGGATGGCGGGATGCCCATCGCTGGATTAATCTCGGTCAATTAGTCATCAGCCAATTTAGTATATTCGGTGTTTTACTCGGTGTGATTGGTCTCGCTCGGTTATCACGTTGGTATCCACCCCTAGGCACAATTACCATGATCGCTTATGCTGCTTATGCTTTTTTTGGATTTGTATTTGATGGTAATCATCGCGACATCTTGCTGTTACCACTTCTTATCATCCAAATTATTTGGATGACCTACGCCGTAAACGCCCTCGGACAATGGGTTAACAAAACAATGAACAGCAGTAACGCAATCTGGACACATCTAATCTCAACTTTATACCTAATCTTACCTGCTATTTTACTTTGGAATATCATACAATCGTAAAGCTATCGCTACAAAATGGCATATATTTAAAAAACGTGTATAGTAAACATATTACATGCGAAAAGTATGTAATAGAATCGGATGCAAGATCACCATGCAAGATGAATTAATTGCAATAAAAGGCATAAAAGATGGGTTACTCATCAACCTAAATACTACTGAGGAATGGCTATCTATTACAGAAGAGCTTGCTTCTCGTATTGATGAGAAATCAGATTTTTTTTCCGGCGCGAGTGTCACTGTTGACCTTGGCAATCGTCCCGTGCCAAAATACGAATTAAGCTCGCTCAAGGCATTGTTAGAACGCCGAGGGTTAACTTTAACTGTGGTCTTGAGTGATAGTGACACAACCAATCAATCCGCACTAGCATTGGATTTACGTACAGAAACTGGAAATATAATACCGGGAAGAACAGCACAAGAAACAATTCCGACAAATTCAGAAGAAACCGGTACACAAGGCGTTATGTTTCGTCGTACATTACGTTCTGGACGAACAATCCATAGTGATGGACATGTAGTTGTATATGGTGATGTGAATCCCGGTGCAAAAATCATCGCCACTGGAGATATTATCGTGTGGGGAAGATTACGTGGAACGGTTCATGCAGGGGCAAATGGAGATGAAAGTGCCATTGTCTGTGCGCTAGATATGAGTCCAAATCAATTACGAATCGCAGGTTATATTGTTACGTCACCCCCGGGGAAGCGTGGTGAAGTTTATCCTGAAGTCGCCTTTATTCGTAATAACCAGATAGTCGTAGAAGCCAGAGATTAAACCGGAAAGGACGCGGTATGGGGGCAAAAGTTGTAACCATTACATCAGGAAAAGGTGGTGTCGGTAAGACAACGACAACAGCAAATCTTGGTGTTTCATTAGCTCGCCTTGGCAAAAAGGTCATCGTCATTGATGCCGATATCGGGTTACGTAATCTTGATGTGATTATGGGCTTAGAAAATCGTATTGTGTATGATTTAGTTGACGTTATCGAAGGACGTAGCAAGTTACGTCAGGCGATGATTAAACATAAACAATTTCCAGATTTATACTTAATTCCAGCGGCGCAAACCCGTGATAAAATGGCTGTTAGCCCCACGGATATGATTCAAGTTGCTGATAAATTGCGCGAAGAATTCCAATTCATCTTAATAGACTCTCCTGCGGGGATAGAGCGTGGTTTCCGTAATGCAGTCGCACCTGCTGATGAAATATTAGTCGTGACCAATCCTGAAGTATCCGCCATCCGTGATGCTGACCGTATCATTGGACTCATCGAAGCCGAAAATAAAGGACCGGGAAAGCTCATTATCAACCGTATCAAACAAGGAATGGTGAAAAAGGGCGAAATGCTATCTGCAAATGATATCACCGATATTCTAGGCATTAAGATTATTGGCATTGTTCCCGAAGATGAATACGTCATACCTGCATCAAATAGCGGTGTACCTGTTACGTTAAACCCAAATTCTCGGGCAGGTATTGCGTTTACGAATATAGCGCGTCGTCTTACAGGCGAAGATATTCCATTAATGGATTTAGAAGACAATGGTGGCATCTTCAATCGCATAGCCAGATTATTTGGTGGTGGTTCAGGTGGTACATAAGCAACTTTTTCTATCAGCCTAAATGCGAAGGATTTTCCCATGGCTAGTTTTTTTGATCGAATGTTTGGACGTAATCGAGAAGGGTCTAGTGCAACAGCAAAAGATCGGCTGCGCTTTGTGTTACAGTATGACCGTATCAACATTCCGCCAGAGAAAATGGAAGAAATGAAACGGGAAATCCTTGAGGTTATCTCAAAGTATGTGGCGATTGATCGAGAAAAAGTTGATATTGCACTAGAACAACGTGACCGTGATCATTCCAAAATCGTTGCGGAAATCCCCTTTGCAAAAGATCGCGTCCTTCAAATTGGCGCAACACCTGACGAGAACAATGACGAGACGCAATCTGAAAATGAAGCTGGTAATGCTGAACTTGATGAAGTAACTCAGGAAGACTCCGAATAAGCGAATATGGGTTTTATATAAATACTTAGGAGTCATTAATCATCCAAACACACGATATCGTAATCTGCTGATGGGTAATATCCATCACAATAATACTTTAGATTGTTCCGATAAACCTAACTATAATATTCCTATCGCTTTCTTACTATTCCTCAGTGATATAGAAGAACCTTCATAACCCATCTCAATAAAATATCTAGTTCAACATGATATATGAACTACTTGTTTCGTCTGTGAATTACATACAAAAGTAATATCAATTATGTCTTCATCAAATAATCCTACCCTGTGCGTGATTTTCACCTTAGCTATAATGAATATAAGTATAAAGTAGAGTGAATTTACAATATTTATGGTCGATAATATCAGTATTTGGCGACGATTTGACTATGTACTTCTTGGTGCAACCATTGTTCTGATTATCTTCGGTGTCATGATGATTGCAAGCGCAACGCAAGATGCTGTTGATACTGAGCTTATTAGTCGTGTACCAGACCAAATCAACTATGGCATCATTAGCATCATTGTAACCTTTGTTGTCGCGGCAATTGACTATCGAATGTTAGGTGGAATTAGCCCCTGGTTATACGCAGGGATGGTCGGGCTTCTATTTATGGTGTTGTTCTTTGGTGTTGAAGGCGATGGTGGGGCGCAACGGTGGCTCAATCTAGGAATTCGTATTCAGCCTTCGGAAGTCGGAAAAATCATCCTGATTATTACCCTTTCACAACATCTATCAGAACGTTACCAAAACCTTGACAAGCTATCTACTGTGTTTCGTTCGCTTGTGCATATTGCCGTTCCTGTTGGTCTCATCTTTATTCAACCTGACCTCGGCACAACCATCGTATTTATAGTTATCTGGGCAGTATTAATCTGGTCGGCAGGCCTACGGTTAAAGCATATCGCTATGTTGGGTTTGGTTGGACTTCTATCCTTGCCAATTCTAATCTCACAACTTGAACCTTATCAACTATCGCGTATCACCACATTCATTAATCCGGAAAGTGATCCTGATGCAAACTATAATATCCTCCAAGCACAAATTAGTATTGGCTCTGGTGGAATATTCGGAAAAGGATATGGTGTAGGTCCGCAAAATACAGGGCGTTTTTTACGCGTGCGCCATACAGACTTCATTTTTAGTGTGATTGCTCACGAATTTGGAATGGCTGGCGGTGTCGGAATATTAGCATTAATTTCGCTCATCCTCATGCGAATCCTCAGAGGTGCGCGCCATGCTACGGATGCGCTTGGTAGTATGATTTGTTATGGTGTAGCAGGCATGATCTTCTTTCAAACTGTTGTATCTGTCGGTATGAACCTATCACTCATGCCGGTGACAGGGTTGACCCTGCCGTTTGTTAGTTCTGGTGGGACATCGTTACTGTTTACGATGGTCGGTATTGGACTTGTGGAAAGTGTGATTGTTCGTCGTCGTCGTGTCAACTTTTAACCTTTATGAACCCTTAAAAACCTGTATAATATGAGCATAAAAATAACAAGGAGATCTATTCTTGAGTAATAGCAATAATCGTCCAGTACGGACCCGATATGCCCCTAGTCCAACAGGTCCACAACACATTGGTGGCATCCGTTCAGCAATGTTTGGCTGGTTATACGCCCGTCATCATGGTGGACAATTCATCTTACGCATCGAAGACACTGACCAAAAACGCTATGTTGAGGGGTCACTTGAGCTAATTATCGATTCATTCAAATGGCTTGGTATGGACATAGATGAAGGTCCTGAACAAGGTGGCGAATATGGTCCATATATTCAATCGGAACGGCTCGAATTGTATCAAACATGGGCTAAGTGGCTAGTTGATCAAGGTAAAGCTTATAAATGTTTTGCAACTGCCGAAGAATTGGACGAGATGCGAGAACACGGTAAAGGTTATGATCGCCGTTATCGGGACAGTTCCCCAGAACAAGTTGCCGAACTTGAAGCGCAGGGTAAAGAATATGTTATCCGCTTTAAGATGCCCTTAGACGGTACTACTGCGGGTGAAGACATGATTCGCGGTACAGTCGAATTTGATAATGCCGAATTGCAAGACGCTGTGATTCTCAAGTCGGATGGTTTTCCGACATATCATCTGGCACACATTATTGATGATTATCACATGAAAATCACGCATGTTACAC
>Ga0209475_10003214_pt1 | contig 15345 bp, 16 predicted proteins | sample tdDd471_FD_187128 | JGI IMG/M metagenome (GOLD analysis project Ga0209475, IMG submission 187128) | Marine sediment microbial communities from the Atlantic coast under amendment with organic carbon and nitrate - tdDd47.1 (SPAdes)... | ecosystem: Environmental > Aquatic > Marine > Coastal >... | reverse complement strand
GCATGGCGAGGTGGCGCTCGCCGCCGATCACGACCTCCGCCCCGTCGATCAGGGTCCGCACCGCGGGCGGCAGGACGTCCAATCCGTCCTCGCCCAGCCCGACGACCGACAGCCATGGCGTGGGGATCATCGCGCGCCTCCATTGCCGGCCAGAACCGCCAGCCCGTTGACCGCCGCGGCGGCGAGCGCGCTGCCGCCGTCCCGCCCGGGCAGGGTGATATAGGGAATGCCGAGCCCGGCCCGCATCAGCGCGTCTTTCGATTCCGCCGCGCCGACGAAGCCGACGGGGAAGGCGAGGATCGCGGCCGGGCGGGGCCAGCCGTCATGCAGGCGTTCCAGCAGATGGAAAAGCGCGGTCGGCGCATTGCCGATGGCGACGATGGCGCCCTCCAGGTCGTCTTTCCAAAGTTCGACCGCCGCGGCGGAACGGGTGGTGCCGAGTTCCGCGGCCAGTTCCGGGACGGGTGCCTCGTTCAACCGGCAGAGGACCGGGTTGCCGGCGGGCAGCAGGGCGCGGGTGACGCCGCGCGCCACCATCTCCGCATCGGCCAGGATCGGCGCGCCGGCCAGCAGGGCGTCGCGGCCCGCTTCCGCCACCGGTCCGTCCCAGCGCAGTTGATCGGCGATTTCCGGCCGGGCGCAGGCATGCACGAGCCGCTCGGCCACCGGATGCAGCGGGGCCGGAAAGCGGGTCAGGTCGATCGCCGCGCGGACCTGGGCGAAAGACCTGGCATAGATCGCCTTGGGATCGCGGATGTAGTCGTAGCGCCGGGCCTGCACGGCCGTGTCTGGTGCCTCAGCCATCGCGCGTCAGCCGCCCTTCTTGTCGGCCTGCATCGATTTCGGGCCCAGCGGGTGATCCGCGTGCGGATAGGGATGATGATGGTGGTCGTGCCCATGATCGTGGCCATGGTCGTGCCCGTGCCCATGGTCGTGCCCGTGCCCATGATGGTGCCCGTGGTCATGGCCGTGTTCGTGATCATGGTCATGCCCATGCTGGTGATGATGGTGATGCCCGTGATCATCGTGGCCATGGTCATGATGCCCGTGATCATGGTGATGATCGGGTTCCGCCGTGCCGGTGCCGATGCCTTCCACGTGGTGGTGATGGCTTTCCTGGGGCAGGCCGACTTCCGCCTCGAACCCCAGAACCTGCGCCCGGTATTTGCACATCTGGCAGTTCATCGTGTTGGTGCCTTCCAGGATCTCCCAGAGGCGTTGCTCGAAAGTATCGAAGACCTTCGGATGGTCGTTCAGATAGGGCGCCTTGATGAATTCGATCTCGGGATGCCGGGCCGCGACCTTGTCGGCATAGCTGTAGATTCTGTCGACCAGGATGCCGGTGAACAGGAAATACGGGAAGACGACGATGCGCTTGTAGCCGAGCTTGACCGCGTGTTCGAGGCCGGGTTCGACCAGCGGGAAGGTGACGCCGGAATAGCAGGTCTCGGCCCAGCCGAAGCCCATGCCCTCCCACAGCATGCGGGTCACCTTGGCGACATTGGAATTGGCGTCCGGGTCGGATGCGCCGCGGCCCACGACCATCAGCAATGTCTCGTGCCGGGAAACCCCGCCGCCCGCCTGCTTGAGGGCCTGTTCAACCCGGTCGCCCGCCGCCTGCAGCATTTTCAGGTCGACCGCCAGCTCGCGCCCGTAGTCGATCTTCATGCCCGGATTCTGGGCCGCATAGGTGTTCAGGACCGAGGGGATGTCGTTCTTCGCATGGCCCGCCGCGAACAGCATGCCGGGCACGGCCAGCACCCGGGTCACGCCCTGGTCGCGCAATTTGTCGAGCCCGTCACGGATGATCGGCGTCGCGAATTCCAGGAACCCGTATTCCACCGGATGATGCGGGAACCGCGCCTTCATATTGGCGGCGACCTGTTCGAATTCGCGCACGGCGTCGACGCTGCGGCTGCCATGGCCGCAGATCATGATGCCGAGCTTTTCGCCCGGTTGTTCCGGAAAACGGTGGGATTGCGGATGCGAATCCGTCGGGGCCGCGTCGCCGCGGCCGGTCGTCGTATCAGACATATTTGCCCCTGTCCTGTCTGCGGGTGCTCATACCCTATTCACGTCCCGGACGAACTTGCCCCCATCCGGTCGGGTTCTCATGAGGCTAGGGTCTAGCAGTCCAAACCGGTCCCGTCAGCCCGATTTGCGACAGGAGATGTTCGGGAAGCGGACTGCCCGGACAGACGAGGGGAAAAGGAAATCAGGGCCGGGGCGCGTGTTTGTTGAGGATGCGCTGCAGGGTGCGCCGGTGCATTTTCAACCGCCTTGCGGTTTCGGACACGTTGCGGCCGCATTGTTCGTAGACGCGCTGGATATGTTCCCAGCGCACGCGGTCGGCGGACATCGGGTCTTCCGGCGGCGGCGGCAGGGGTTCTTCCGCCGTGTTCAGCAGCGCCTTGACGATCTGGTCCGCATCCGCCGGTTTCGGCAGATAGTCGACCGCCCCCGCCTTTATCGCGGTCACCGCATTGGCGATGTTGCCGTAGCCGGTCAGCATGACGATGCGGGCATCCGGCCGGGCTTCGGCCAGGGCTTCGACGACGCTCATCCCGTTGCCGTCCTCGAGGCGCAAATCGACCAGCGCATAGGCCGGCGGCTTGTCGGCCACCATGGTCAGCGCCTCTTCCACGCCTTCCGCGTCGCGAACCTGGAACCCGTGCTGTTCCATCGCGCGGACGAGGCGCGTCCGGAGCGGACGGTCGTCATCCACGATCAGCAAGGTCTTTTCCGCATCTGCCGGTCCGGCGTGGGGCATCGTCGTTTCCTGCATCATGTCACTCTGTTCTTGTCGCTTTCGTCCAAGACGGTCCGCGGCCAGATCACGTCCACGCGGGCGCCGCCCTTCTTCCTGTTGCCATACGCCGTTTCGGCGCCGATCCGATCAAGCAACGTTTGGGCGATGAAAATTCCGAGGCCCATATGCCCGGACTTTCCCGCCCTTGTCGAGAGATAGGGCTCCCCCAATGAATCGATCATCCAGGCCGGAAAACCCGGCCCGTCATCGAGAATGCTGAGGCGCACCTCGTCATCCGACCAGTACAGCGACAGTTCCACCGTGGTCCTGGCGAACTGCCCGGCATTCTGAACGAAATTCCCGATCCCCTGCAGGAATTCGGGGCTTCGCATGACCACCGGCTCCGCCCCGGCCGAGGCGTCGTCGACGGTCAGCTTGAACGTCACGCCTTCGGGTAGATGGTCACGCGCGGCCTCTTCGGCAAGGTTCGTGAGCGGCAGGCTGTCGAACGGCTGTCCGCCCTTGCGTTCCGGCGTGCGGGAGAGGGAGGCGAGAATATCCCGGCACCGGTCGGCCTGGCTTTTCAGAAGCTCCACGTCCTCGCGCAGGGGGCTGTCGGGCGGCACCTCGCGCACCAGGTCGGAGGAAACCAGCGCGATCGTGTTCAAGGGCGAGCCCAATTCATGGGCCGCCGCCGCCGCCAGGGTGCCCAGCGCCGACATGTGCCGTTCCCGGGCCAGCGCCGCTTCCGCCTCCGCCAGGGCGGCGTCGCGGCCGCGCGATTCGTCGGCCACCGACCAGACATAGCCGGCGGTGAACAGGATCAGCACCGCGAGCGAGGCCCAGAGCCCGACCACATAGGTCAGCGGCAGGGCCGAGAAGGTTCCGTGCCAGGGCAGGGGCAGGAAATAGAAGGCCAGGAAGGTCGTGCAGAACAGCGACATGACGGTCAGCGCCACCGTCGTCCGGCGCGACAGGATCGTCGCCGCCACCGTCACCGGCACGGCGATCAGGACCGCGAAGGGATTGGTCAGCCCGCCGGTCAGATAGATGAGGGCGGAGACCTGCAGCAGGTCGAATCCCAGGAAAAGCGCCGCCTGATAGTCGGTCAGCCGCACGGTGCGCCCGCTGCGGGCGGATAGCCAAAGATTGGAGAAGGCGAGCGCGCCGATGACGGTCAGGCATTCGACCACCGGCAGCGGGAATTCCAGCACGCCGGCGACGACCCAGACCGTGGCGAGCTGGCCGATCACCGCGACCCAGCGGATCAGCGCCAGGGTCCGGCCCTGCACGCCGGGAAGGCGCCGGGCCCGGCTTGCATGACGGGCGAGCGCGCGCGGCTTCAGGCGTTTCGGCATTCGGGCCTTGCCCGTTGCGGTTTCTTCGGACGCGTCCATGGCGCCAAATCACCAGTGTCTTGATGCCGGTGCAAGCAAATTGCGGGTCGCCTTCCCGCGTTTTGCCCTATATCCCAGGGGACGACATTCCACCCAACCCCCATCGGACCCCATGGACCAGACCGCCCCCCTCGGCATAACCCCGGACCCCGCACCCGCCGGCGCCGCCGATACGGCCGCCGCCGCCGTGACCGTGTCGCATCTGACGAAGCGGTTCGACGGCGTGGTCGCGGTCGACGATGTCGGTTTCACCGTCCGGCGCGGGGCGACCGTCGCCCTGCTGGGCGGCAACGGGGCCGGCAAGACGACGACGCTGTCCATGCTGCTGGGCCTGCTGCTGCCGACATCCGGGACGATCCATATCTTCGGCCACGACATCGCGACCGAGCGGCGGGAGATCGTGCACCGGATCAACTTCACCTCGCCCTATGTGGATTTGCCGATGCGCCTGACGGTACGGGAAAACCTGACCGTCTATGGCCGCCTCTACGGGCTGCGGGACGTGAAGGGCCGGATCGCCGAACTGGCCGAGGATCTGGACCTGGGCGACTATCTGAAGCGGCCGATCAAGAAGCTCAGCGCCGGGCAGAAAACCCGCGTCGGGCTGGCCAAGGCGATGCTGAACTGGCCGGAACTGCTGTTGCTGGACGAACCGACCGCCAGCCTGGACCCGGATACGGGCGATTGGGTGCGGACCTATCTGGAGCGCTATCAGGCCGAAACCGGCGCCGCCATCCTGCTGGCCAGCCACAACATGGCCGAGGTGGAACGTCTGGCCGGCGAGGTCCTGATGATGAAGACGGGCCGGATCGTCGATACCGGGCCGCCGCGCGCCCTGATCGAACGCTACGGGCGGCGGAACCTGGAGGAGGTCTTCCTGGACATCGCCCGCGGCACCGGAAGCGGAGGAGCCGGAAATGCGGTCTGATCCCATCATCGACAGACCCAGGCCCAGCGCCTTCAGCCTGCGCCGCATCGGCGCGCTGGTGCTGCGCTACGTCTACATCCTGCGCGGCTCCTGGCCGCGCATCGTCGAACTCGCCTATTGGCCGCTGGTGCAGCTGGTGATCTGGGGTTTCCTGTCCAATTTCCTTCGCGAGCAAAGCTCCTGGGTCGCCCAGGCGGCGGGCGTGCTGGTTTCCGCCGTGCTGCTGTGGGACGTCTTCTTCCGCGGCCAGATCGGGTTTTCCGTCTCCTTCATGGAGGAGATGTATTCCCGCAACCTGGCCAGCCTGTTCGTGACGCCGCTGCGCCCGGTGGAATTCGTCGCGGCGCTGATTTCCATCAGCCTGCTGCGGGTCATGGTCGGCGCGCTGCCCGCCGCCCTGCTGGCCATTCCGATGTTCGACGTGTCGATCTTCGATCTGGGCCTGCCGCTTTTCGCCTTCTTCGCCAATCTGATGGTGATGTCCTGGGCGCTGGGGCTGTTCACCATATCGCTGCTGCTGCGCGCCGGGCTGGGGGCGGAGAACTTCGCCTGGTTCATCATCTTCCTGCTGGCGCCGGTCGCCTGCGTCTACTACCCGGTCACGACATTGCCCGACTGGCTGCAATGGATCGCCTGGTCCATGCCCATGGTCTATGTCTTCGAGGGCATGCGCCATGTGCTGTTCGAAGGAACCTTCCGGGCCGACTTGTTCTTCGGCGCCTGCGCCCTCAACCTGGTTTATTTCGGTGCCGGGACCTTGACCTTCCTGTGGTCCTTCCGGGTCGCGCGGGACAAGGGCCAGCTGCTGCAGATCGGCGAATAGACGGTCGGCGTCAGGCCCCGCTGACGCCGGCTTCCGCGAAGGTCGCCATGCCCGCATGGCAGGCCGCCGCGGATTTGGCGATGCCGAGCGCGAGTGCCGCGCCGGAGCCTTCGCCCAAGCGCATGTTCAGGGTCAGCAGTGGGTCCTTGCCGAGCTTTTCCAGCAGCGTCATATGCGCCGGTTCGGCGGAGAGATGGCCGACCACACAATGGTCGAGCGCGCCCGGCAGCGCCGCTTCCAGGATCGCGGCGGCGGCGGTGCAGGTATAGCCGTCCAACAGCACGGGCACGCGGCCGATGCGCGCGGCGATCACCGCGCCGACGATGGCGGCCAGTTCATAGCCGCCGACGCAGCGCAGCACTTCGAACGGATCGGTCATCGCGGATTTGTTCGTTTCGACCGCCTGCCGGACGGCGGCGACCTTGGCGGCGAGCGCATCGCCCGCGACCCCGGTGCCGGGCCCGACCCAATCGCTTGCCTCCCCGCCATAGAGCGCATGGCAGACCGCCGCGGCGGCAGTGGTATTGCCGATCCCCATTTCGCCGAGGCAGATGATGTTCACCCCTTCCTCGACCGCCATCATGCCGTAGGCCAGCGCGGTGGCGCATTCCGCGTCGCTCATCGCCGGGCCTTCGGTGAAGTCCTTGGTCGGGTGTTCCAGCGCCATTTCATAGACCCGCAATTCCGCGTCATGGACCAGGCAGAGCTGGTTCACCGCCGCCCCGCCGTGCTGGAAATTGGCCACCATCTGCTGGGTGACCTCCACCGGGAAGGCGGAAACCGGCTTGGCCTTGGCGACGCCGTGATTGGCGGCGAAGACGGCGACGCGCGGCCGGTCGACCCGCGGCGGGGCCTTGCCCTGCCAGGCGGCCAGCCATTCGGCCAGTTCCTCCAGCCTGCCCAGCGCGCCCGGCGGCTTGGTCAACTGGCCGTCGCGTTCCCGCGCCGCCTGGACAGCCTTTTCGTCCGGGCCCGGGAAGGCTTTCAACAGGTCCCTGATTTCCTGGATTGTGGCTTGCGGCTGGGGGTCGGGCATATCGAACTCCGGGTCGGATCGGGATTTTTGTGGCGCGGCCGGCGAAAGACAGGGCGGGTGCGGGTTGGCAGCCGCCCCGGAAGCGCTTAGACGCTATCACCATGACGGACAAGCCCGAAGACACAAGCGACACCCGGCTTTTCGCGCCGATTGCCGATATCCGCGCGGCGGTCACCTTCCTGACGCGCCTGCCCGTGGGGTTTCTCGATGGCGGCGGGCCGCACCGGGCCTTGTCCGCCTGCGCCTGGGCCTTTCCCGTCGCGGGTCTGGCCGTCGGCCTGGCCGGCGGCGCGGTCTTCTGGCTTTCCGGCTGGGCCGGGCTTTCGCCCTGGATCGCCGCCTTCCTGACATTGGCGGCGACCGCGCTGATCACCGGGGCGCTGCACGAGGATGGATTGGCCGACGCGGCCGACGGCCTGGGCGCCGGCGGTCCGGTCGAACGCAAGCTGGAAATCATGCGCGACAGCCGCATCGGCGGTTACGGCGCGCTTGCCCTGATCCTGGCGACCGGGTTGAAGGCGGCCGCCATCGCGTCCTTCGCGCCGGGCCTGGCGGGTGCGGCGACGATCGCCGCCGTCCATGTCCTCTCCCGCGCGGTTCTGCCGGCGGTGATGGCCGTATTGCGGCCCGCCTCGGCCAGCGGCGTCGCGGCCAGCGCGGGACGGCCGGGGCCGGGCGTCGCCCTTGTCGCCGCGGCACTGGGGGCGGCGGGCGCCCTCCTTCTGCTCGGCCCCTGCGCGGCGATCGCCGCCCTTCTTGGCGCGGCCATGGCGGGATTGGCCGCCGGCGCGCTGCTGGCGCGGGCGCTGGGCGGTTATAACGGCGATACGATCGGGCTGCTTGAACAGCTTAGCGAAATCGCCATCATGCTGGCGCTGCTGATCGCGGCGGCGTCTTTCAACATCTCTGTGCAAACGGGAGCGGCATTTGGCTGACATCGTAGAAACGCGCTGGTGGTGGGTGCGGCATGCCCCGGTCACCGTGAACAACGGCCGCATCTATGGGCAGCAGGACCTGCCTTGCGACACCGATGACGCGGAAGCCTTCGCCGGCCTGGCCAAGCTGCTGCCGGAGGATTCGGTCCTCGTGACCTCGGCCCTGATGCGGGCCCATCAGACCGCCGACGCGATCCGGGCCGCCGGTCTGGCCCTGCCGGAAAAGATTCAATTCGACGCCTTGAACGAACAGAGCTTCGGCGATTGGCAGGGGCTGACCTACGAGGAATTCGGCTTCGGTGGATCCCTCGGCGCCAGCGGCCGGTATTGGCTGGCGCCGGCCTATGAGCGCGCGCCGAACGGGGAGAGCTTCACCGACCTGATCGCGCGCGTCGTGCCGGCGATCCTGGAGGTGACGGAACGGCATGCCGGGCGCGACATCGTCGCGGTCACCCATGGCGGCACGATCCGCGCGGCCCTGTGCTACGCGCTGGGCCTGGACCCGGAAGCCGCGCTGCGGTTTTCCACCGCCAACCTGTCGGTCACGCGGCTCGACTGTGTCGATACCAGTGACGGGCGTCATTGGCGGATCGGCTTTTCGAACCGTGATCCGCGCGAGCGGCATCCCGAAAGGACGTAAACGCAGTGGCGGGCGAAATCACCTTCGTCCTGGGGGGTGCGCGGTCGGGCAAGACCCGGCACGGCCTTGCCCTGTGCGAGGCCTATCACGCCGAGCGCGGGTCGAACCCGGTCTATGTGGCGACCGCCCAGGCCTTCGACGGCGAAATGGAAGAGCGGATCGCCCTGCACAAGGCCGAACGCGGCCCGGCTTGGCGCACCGTCGAGGCCCCGCTGGACCTGGCCGGGGCAATTCGTCGCGAATCCGGTCCCGGCGCTTGCCTTCTGGTCGATTGCCTTACCTTATGGCTCACCAACCTGATGCTGGGGGAGGTCGAGGCGGATCTCGACGCCGCCAGAAAAGAATTGGTCGCGGCCTTGGGGGAGGCTTTGGGTCCCGTCGTGGTCATTAGCAACGAAGTGGGGCTGGGCATCGTGCCCGAAAACGCCCTGGCGCGCCGTTTCAGGGATGAGGCGGGGCGCACCAACCAGACAATCGCAGCCGCGGCGGACCGTGTCATTCTGGTCGCCGCCGGTCTGCCTCTTACGCTCAAGGGAGCGTAACACAGGCCCCCGGAAGGGGGCCGGCGAAAGGTGAGAAGTCATGGCGCGCAGAATACCCGCAACGATCATTTCCGGCTTCCTGGGCGCGGGCAAGACGACGTTGATCCGCCACGTGATCGAGAACGCCAAGGGCAAGCGTCTTGCCTTCCTGATCAACGAATTCGGCGATCTCGGCATCGACCGGGACATGCTGCTGGGCTGCGGCCTGGAAGGCTGCACCGATGACGACATCATGGAACTGGCCAATGGCTGCATCTGCTGCACGGTGGCCGACGACTTCCTGCCGACCATGGAAAAACTGCTCGACCGGCCCGACAAGCCGGATCATATCGTCATCGAAACATCCGGTCTGGCGCTGCCGAAACCCCTGGTGAAGGCCTTCAACTGGCCGGAAATCAAGGCCCAGGTGACGGTCGACGGCGTCATCACGGTGATCGATTCGAAGGCCTTGGCCGACGGCCGTTTCGCCGATGACGAGGACGCGGTTCAGCAGCAGCGCGAGGCCGACGACGCGCTGGACCACGACAATCCGCTGGAGGAAGTGTTCGAGGACCAGCTGCACTGCGCCGATATCGTCGTGCTGAACAAGATGGACCTGTTGAGCGACGCGGAAGCCGACGCGGTGGAAGCGGATTTGAAGGCGCGTCTGCGCCCCGGCGTCCATCTGGTCCGGTCGCGCCAGGCCGGCGTCGATCCCGCGGTGCTGATGGGGCTTGAGAAAGCGGCCGAGGACGACCTGGACGCCCGCCGGTCGCACCATGACGGCGCGGACGATCACGACCACGACGATTTCCACAGCTTCGTCCTGTCGCTGGGCCCGGTCGAGGACCCGACGGCGCTGGAAATGATGCTGAAATCCCTGGTCGAGCGGTATGACATCCTGCGCATCAAGGGCTTCCTGGACCGGCCGGGATTGCCGCGCCGGGAAGTGCTTCAGGCCGCCGGTCCGCGCCTGCAGCGCTATTTCGACCGGCCCTGGGCCAAAGGTGAGGTACGTCGGTCCGAATTGGTGGTCATCGGCCTGCATACGATTGACGAAACGGCCATTCGGGCCCATTTGTCGGACTGGAGCATCCCGGCAGCGGCGGAGTAATAGGCCGCGCGGACGCCAGAAAACGGCGGAAACCGGGGTTGGACAACACGTTTGGACAGGAACAGAAGTTCCCGATAAAAGCGAGGCCATCATGTCGGTATCAAGTGTTTCATCTTCGCGGGCGGAGATTCCGCTGTCGGCGGCGCAGCGCACAGCGTTGAACACGCTGAAAGAGGTCGGCGGCGCCTTGGCGGTCACGACCCAGAATTTGGCGACGAACAGCACCGGGCCCGGGCAAATCGTTAATATCGTCACCTGACGACTTTTCGAGTCTCGATCTTTTTCATTGAAATCAATCGATTGTTCTGATTCGCTAAAGTGCAACATATTTATGGTTTGTTAAGGATTGCGGGTTAGGATGATTTTATGAGCGATATTTCGAGCCTTTCCGGAGCCTCGCAGGCTTCCTTCCTCCGAGCGACGGCCGCGTCCAGCTCGTCGGCACCCGCGGTACAGGGCGGGGCCAACGATACCGCAGCGCGCCGCATCGAAACCCAGGCGCAGCGCCAGCAGGAAGCGGTGACGACGGGCACCCAGACGAATACGGCCCCCGCCGGCGGCGACCGCGGACAGGTCGTCGACATCTACGCCTGATCCCAGCCGGGGTTTTTTCCGAAAAAATTGACGGTTTTGAGCGCGTCGGTTCGCCGCGCGCTTGATTGCGTGCGGTCTCCTTGAAATCGTTCCAGCGCGGTGTCACATCGGTGACACACGAATCGTTCCTGCTTGCAGGGAAACACGAACAGCGCGACAGTCTAGGGACCATGGCCTTGAGACAGACCGGCACCGACCCGACGGCCCTAGATTCGGTCTCACTCCGATCCGCGGAGGGCAGAGGTCTCGTTCGTGCCATTCTCGGGCCCACCAATACAGGCAAGACCTTCCTCGCGATGGACCGCATGCTGGGCTACCCGACCGGCATGATCGGCTTTCCCCTGCGCCTTCTGGCGCGGGAGAACTACGACAAGGTGGTGCGGGAAAAGGGGCCGGGCGCCGTCGCCCTGGTGACCGGGGAAGAAAAGATCATCCCGTCCAATCCGCGCTGGTGGATCTGCACCGTCGAATCCATGCCGCTGGAAAAGAGCGTCGAATTCCTGGCCATCGACGAAATCCAGCTTTGCGCCGATCCCGACCGCGGCCATGTCTTCACCGACCGGCTGCTATTCGCGCGCGGGCGGTCGGAAACCATGTTCATGGGGTCCGACACGGCCGCCGGGCTGATCCGCCAGCTGGTGCCGGATGTGGTGATCGAAAGCCGGCCGCGTTTCTCCACCCTGCAGCATACCGGCCAGACCAAGCTGACCCGCCTGCCCCGGCGCAGCGCGATCGTTGCCTTTTCCGTCAACGAAGTCTACGGCATCGCCGAACTGGTGCGGCGGCAGCGCGGCGGCACGGCGGTCGTGCTGGGCGCGCTGAGCCCGAGGACGCGGAACGCCCAGGTCGCCATGTATCAGGCCGGCGAGGTCGACTATCTGGTCGCCACCGACGCGATCGGCATGGGCCTGAACATGGATGTGAACCATGTCGCCTTCGCGCGGCTGCGCAAATTCGACGGCCACCGGCTGCGCATGCTGGACGCCCCGGAAGTGGGGCAGATCGCCGGGCGCGCCGGGCGGCACCTGAACGACGGCACCTTCGGCGTCACCAACAACCAGCCGCAGCTGGACGACGAAATCGTCGCGGCGGTGGAGGCGCATCAGTATCAACCGCTGACGCGGCTCTACTGGCGGAACAAGAATCTCGACTTCCGGTCGGCAAAGTCCCTGCTGAAGAGCTTGTATCACGAACCGCCGCATCCGCAGCTGGTCCGTGTCCGCGACGGCGAGGACCAGGTCGCCCTGGCCGCCTTGATCCGCGACGAACAGGTGGTCGACCGCGCGGCGACGCGGGACAAGGTGCAGCTGCTGTGGGATGTCTGCCAGATTCCCGATTTCCGGCAGGTGACGCCCGATCATCACGCGGAACTGCTGGGCCAGGTCTTCCTGAAGCTGACCGACGGGGAGGGGTTGCTCGGCAACGACTGGCTCGACGCGCAATTCAGCCGGCTGGACCGGATCGACGGCGATATCGACACCATCACCACCCGCATCGCCCATATCCGTACCATGGCCTATATCGCCCATCGCGGGTCCTGGCTGCGCGACGCCGCCGGCTGGCAGGCCCGCGCGCGGGAGATCGAGGACCGCCTGTCCGACGCGCTGCACGAGCGGCTGATCCACCGTTTCGTGGACAAACGCGCCTCGGTCCTGACGCGCAAGGACGGGGATACCAAGGATTTGCTGGCCGGCGTGCGCCAGAATGGCGAGGTCGTCGTGGAAGGCCATGTCATCGGCCATATCGAAGGCTTCCGCTTCGTGCCCCATGAAGCCGCCGACGCGCGCGAGGCCCAGGTCCTGATGGCGGCCGCGGAACGGGTGCTGCGCGACCACGCCATCGCCTATGTCCAGGATTTCGAGGCGGCGGACGACCAGACCCTGGCGCTGAACGTGAATCGGGTGATCGATTGGAACGGCAAGCCGGTGGCGCGGCTTGGCAAGGGTCCGACGCCCTGGCAGCCGACCGTCGCCGTCTATGCCGGTTTCATCCAGGATACCGGCCTGCAGCGGCGGATCGAGGCGCGGATCAACGCCTGGCTCGCCGGCCATATCACCCGCCGGCTGGGTCCGCTTTTCAAACTGGGCGAGGCCGGATTTTCCGGATCCGCCAAGGGATTGTGCTTCCACCTGCTGGAAGGGCTGGGCAGCTGCCGGACCAGCGCCGCCGCACCGCAGATCAAGCATCTGTCGCCGCAGGACCGCAAGGAACTGGCGCGCCACGACGTCCGCTTCGGGACCGATTCGGTCTTCCTGAGCGGCTTGCTGAAGCCGGGGCCGCTGCGCACCCGCACCGCGCTGTGGTCGGCCTGGGCCGGCAAACAGCCGCCCGCGTCGGCCACCGGCAAGCCGGTCAGCGTCCCGACCGATTGCGACCGCGCGGCCGGCATGTCGGAAGCCGATTGGGCGATGCTGGGTTACCGCCATGCCGGGCCGTCCGCCTTGCGCGTCGACCGGTTCGAACGGGTGATGGCGGAAATCCGCAAACGCGCCCGCGACGGCGGCATCAAACCGGACGAGACCCTCGCCAAGGCCTGCGACTGCAGCGAGGAGAGCCTGCCGGACCTGCTGCGCGCACTGGGCTGCAGCCCGGTGAAGGGCGAAGAGGGCGGCTTGTTCCGTATTCGAAACAACAACGCGAGCGCCGCGCGCGGACCCAAGACCCGGGCCCGGAAAGCCGGCCGGCCGAAAATCGCGGCCGGGGCCAAGCAGGCCACGCCAAAACCGCTCGAACAGCCGGGCAAACAATCGGGCAAACAACCCGGCAAACCATCCGGAAAACCGGCGAAACGGCCGGACCCGAACTCACCCTTCGCCGCACTTCAGGGATTATTCGCAACGCCATGACCGACACACCCCTCGCGAAGCAGCGTATCGACAAGTGGCTCTGGCATGCCCGGTTCTTCAAGACGCGCACGCTGGCGGCCAAGGTGGTGGAGGGCGGCCATTGCCGGGTGAACCGGGAACGGGTCCGAAAACCGGGGCACGGCATCAAGCCGGGTGATGTCCTGACCTTCGCTCAGGGCACCAATATACGGGTGATCCAGGTCGGCGGGATGGCCGACCGCCGCGGCCCGGCGCCGGAAGCGCAGCTGCTGTACAAGGATCTGGATCCGCCGCCGGTCCGCCAGGCCGATCCGGAACAGCGCGACCAGGCCGAGGCCGCGGTTCCGCAGCGGGACAAGGGGGCGGGCCGCCCGACCAAGCGGGACCGCCGGCAGATGGAAAAAGTCCAAGGTCTGTAATTGAAAGCGTATAGGTGATTTTTGATAGAACGTTTGAAGAGCCTGCTGTTCGACCGGGAAAGCACGCCGGGGACCGGGGCGAAGGCGCAGGAAGAATTGCACGTCGCCGCCGCCGCACTGATGCTGGAGGCGGCCCAATTGGACGGATCGCTGGACCAAGTGGAGCGGGACCGCATCGCCCATATCGTCAGCAAGCGGTTCGGCCTGTCGGCTGAGGACACGGCCGCCATCGTCGAGAACGCGGAAAAGAAGGCGGGCGCGGCGAGCGACATCTACGGCTATCTGCGGGTTCTGCTGTCCCATTTCGAACACGACCAGCAGGTCGAACTGGTGGAAATGCTGTGGGACGTGATCTGCGTCGACGGCGTCATCCACGATCATGAGGCGAACCTGGTCCGCCGCGTCACCGGCATGACCGGCGTCAGCGACCGCGAATCCGGCGCCGCTAAGCGCCGGGCGATGGAGCGTCACGGATTGGCGTGACCCGCGGCGCCTCTCTTACCGTCAACAGCACCGCGCCGCCGATGACGAACATGAAGACGACGACCGACAGCCCCGCACGCTGGCTGTCGAAGATTTCAGTCACAATCCCGTAGAGCGCGGGGCCGAAGACCGCCACCGCCTTGCCGGTGAGGGAATAAAGGCCGAAAAACTCCGTTTCCTTGCCGTCCGCGGCCAGCCGCGCCATCAGCGACCGGCTGGCGGCTTGGGCCGGACCGATGAAAATACCAAGCCCCAGAGCCAATCCGATAAAGAGCTTGAAGTCGTCGACCATAATCACTGGCAGGCTGAAGAGAATAAGCCCGGCCAGGGAAACCAGCACGGTGAGGCGCGAGCCCATGCCGTCATCCATCCAGGCGAAAACCGCCGCGCCCAGGCCCGCCGTAATGTTCAGGCCGATGGCGAAGATCAGGATCTGCCCGGTATCCATGCCGTGGACGCCGGCCGCGTAAAGCCCGCCGACCGCGAAGAGCGTGCTCAACCCATCCCGGTAGATGGCGCTGGCGATCAGGAACCGCACGATCTGCCCTTGATGGCGCAGGTCCCGCAGGGTCGCCATCAGGGTCTTCAGCCCTTTCGGCACCGCCGCGGTCAGGGTGACGCCGGTCGCATGCCGGTCACGGGCGAATAGAAACAAAGGCAGACTGAAGATGATGAGCCAGACCCCGGTCAAGGGCCCGACAATGCGCAGGTGCTGCGCACTTTCCCGGTCGAGCGCGACGAGCGGTTGCACCGAATCGCCCAGGCCGACGAAAACGAACAGGGTCATCGCCAGCGCGCATAACCCGCCGACATACCCGATGCCCCAGCCCCATCCGGATACGCGCCCCAGCATGTGCGGCGGCGCATTGGGTGTCAGCAGC
>Ga0209475_10003207_pt1 | contig 15361 bp, 11 predicted proteins | sample tdDd471_FD_187128 | JGI IMG/M metagenome (GOLD analysis project Ga0209475, IMG submission 187128) | Marine sediment microbial communities from the Atlantic coast under amendment with organic carbon and nitrate - tdDd47.1 (SPAdes)... | ecosystem: Environmental > Aquatic > Marine > Coastal >... | reverse complement strand
TACCAGGCCGCCCAGGCCAACCTGGTGCTGGCCGAGGCCCGGCTGTCGAAGTCGGTGATCACCGCGCCGTTCTCCGGCGTCGTCGGGTTCCGGGCGATCAGCGTCGGCGCCTATCTCAGCCCCGGCGACCGGATCGTCGAGCTCGCCAGCATCGATCCGCTGAAGGTGGAGTTCCGGGTCTCGGAGGTGTTCCTGCCGCATCTGAAGGTCGGGTTGCCGGTCCGCATGACCGTCGACGCCCGGCCGGGCGAGGCGATCGACGGCGAGATCGTCGCGGTCGACCCGATCGTCGACGTGAACGGCCGGGCGGTGCGGCTGCGCGCCCAGGTCCGCAATTCGGACGGCCGCCTGCTGCCGGGCATGTTCGCGCGCATCCGGATCGTCGTGCAGGAGCGCCCGCAGGCCGTGCTGGTGCCGGAGGCGGCGGTGTTCCGGGCCGGCGGCGGGCTGTTCGTGTACCGCATCGACGCCGGCAAGGCGGTCCGCACCGCGGTGACCATCGGCAAGCGCCTGCCGGGCCGGGTCGAGGTGCGGGACGGCATCGGGCGCGATGCGGTGGTGGTGACCGCCGGCCACCAGCGGCTGCGCGACGGCAGCAAGGTCGTGGTGGTGTCGGGCCCGGGCGCGTCCGGGACGGGCGACTCGTGAGATAGGCGGACCGCACCCATGGGGCTGCTCGAGTTCTTCGTCCGGCGTCCGGTGTTCGCGACGGTGGTCAGCCTGCTGGTGCTGCTGATCGGCCTGGTGTCGCTGCTGCGCCTGACCGTGCGCGAGTATCCGAACATCGATGTGCCGGTGGTGTCGGTGACCACCGACTACCCGGGCGCCAGCGCGCAGATCATCGAGACCCAGGTGACCCAGATCCTGGAGGCGTCGATCGCCGGCATCGAGGGCATCGAGATCCTGGAATCGATCAGCCGACCGGAGACCAGCCGCATCACCGTGCGGTTCCTGCTGAGCGCCGACGCCGACGTGGCGGCCAGCGACGTGCGCGACCGGGTCAGCCGGGTGCGCGGCCGGCTGCCGGCCGAGGTCGAGGAGCCGGTGATCGCCAAGGTCGAGGCGGACGCCCAGTCGATCATCTTCATCGCCTTCACCAGCGACCGGCACAGCCCGATCGAGATCTCCGACTACGCCGACCGCTACATCCGCGACCGGCTGCAGAACCTGCCCGGCGTCGCCGAGGTGCGGATCTTCGGCGAGCGGCGCTATGCCATGCGGATCTGGGTCGACCGCACCCGGCTGGCCGCCTACGACCTGACCGTCCAGGACCTGGAGGCGGCGCTGCGCCAGCAGAACGTCGAGCTGCCGTCCGGCCGGATCGAGAGCGTCGACCGCGAGTTCACCGTGCTGTCGCGCACCGGGCTGGTCACGCCCGCGGAGTTCCGGCGCATCGTGGTCAAGGACGCCAATGGGTTCGCGGTGCGGCTCGGCGACCTCGCCAAGGTCGAGCTCGGCCCTGAGGACGAGCGCCGGACCACCCGCTACAAGGGCGACACCGCGGTCATCATGGGCATCGTCAAGCAGGCGGTCGCCAATCCGCTCGACGTGTCGGTGGCGCTGCGCCAGGTGATGCCGGACATCCGCCACGACCTGCCGGCCGGCATGAACGCCGAGGTCGCCTACGACAAGTCGATCTTCATCGACCGCTCGATCGAGGCGGTGTTCGCCACCATCGCCGAGGCCGTGGTGCTGGTGGTGCTGGTCATCTACTTCTTCCTGCACACGGTGCGCGCCACGCTGATCCCGCTGGTCACCATCCCGGTGTCGCTGATCGGCGCCTGCGCCTTCATGTTCGCGCTCGGCTTCTCGATCAACACGCTGACCCTCCTGGCGATGGTGCTGGCGATCGGCCTGGTGGTCGACGACGCCATCGTGGTGCTGGAGAACATCCACCGGCACATCGAGAACGGCATGAAGCCGGTGCGCGCGGCGATCGCCGGGATCAACGAGATCTCCGGCGCGGTGGTCGCCATGACCCTGACCCTGGCGGCGGTGTACGCGCCGGTGGCGTTCTCGCCGGGCCGCACCGGCAAGCTGTTCACCGAGTTCGCGCTGACCCTGGCGGGGGCGGTGCTGGTGTCCGGGATGGTGGCGCTGACCCTCAGCCCGATGATGTGCGGCAAGCTGATGCGGGCGCACGAGAAGCAGGGGCCGGTCGCCCGCTTCCTGGAGCGTGGGGTCGAGGGGTTGAACCGCGGCTACCGGGCGGTGCTGCTCGGGACCCTGCGGGTGCGCTGGCTGATCGTCGCCCTGGTGCTGGCGGTGGCCGGCGGCTCCTGGTACCTGCTGACCACCCTGAAGTCCGAACTGGCGCCGATCGAGGATCGCGGGGTGCTGTTCGTCCAGGGCTCGGCCCCGGAGGGCTCGACCATCGACTTCACCAGCCGCTACGCGCTGCAGGTCGAGAAGCTGCTGACCAGGATCCCCGAGGTGAAGCACTACTTCGTGATCTCCGGCTCGCCCGAGGTCACCGACTTCATCTCGTTCTCCCAGCTCGAGCCGTGGGAGACCCGTGGGCGTACCCAGATGGCGATCGGCGCCGAGCTGCAGCCCAAGGTGCAGCGGGTCGCCGGCCTGCGCGCCTCGGTCAACAACCCCGGCTCGTTCGGGCAGAGCGCGCGGGCCCGGCCGATCGAGTTCCTGATCCTGACCGCCGAGCCCTACGAGCAGCTCGACGCCTACGTGAACAAGTTCCTGGAGGCGGCGTCCGAGAACGACAAGCTGCTGAACCTGGAAAGCAACCTGAAGCTCAACACGCCGCAGATCGAGGTCGCGCTCGACCGCGATCGGATCGCCGATGCCGGCGCCGGGGTGCTGACGGTCGGGCGGACCCTGGAGACCCTGCTCGGCGGCCGCAAGGTCACCCGCTTCAACATGAACGGCGAGCAGTACGACGTGATCGTGCAGGTCGCCCCGACCGAGCGCCAGACCCCGGCCGACCTGCAGGACATCTACGTGCGCGGCGCCGGCGGCGAGATGATCCAGCTCTCCAACCTGATGCGGGTCGAGGAGACGGTGTCGCCGAAGGCGCTGAACCGGTTCAACCAGCTGCGCGCCGCCAAGATCACCGGCAACCTGGCGCCCGGCTACACCCTCGGCGAGGCGCTCGCCTACCTGGAGGCGACCGCCGAGCGGGTGCTGCCGGAGAGCACGCGCACCGACTACGGCGGCATCAGCCGCGAGTTCAAGCAGACCGGCACCAGCCTCGCCTTCATCTTCGTGCTGGCGCTCGGCTTCATCTACCTGGTGCTGTCGGCGCAGTTCGAGAGCTTCGTCGACCCGTTCATCATCATGCTGACGGTGCCGCTGTCGATGGCCGGCGCGCTCGGCGCCATGCACCTGACCGGCGGTACCCTGAACATCTACAGCCAGATCGGCCTGATCACCCTGATCGGGCTGATCACCAAGCACGGCATCCTGATCGTGCAGTTCGCCAACCGGCTGCAGGACGAGGGCATGGCGATGCGCGAGGCCGTGGTCGAGGCGGCGACCCTGCGCCTGCGACCGATCCTGATGACCACCGGCGCCATGGTGTGCGGCGCGGTGCCGCTGGCGATCGCGCACGGCGCCGGCGGCGAGAGCCGGCAGGCGATCGGCTGGGTGATCGTCGGCGGCATGACCTTCGGCACCGTGCTGACGCTGTTCGTGGTGCCGACCGCCTACACCCTGTTCTCGCGCCGGCGCGCCGCGGTCGCGGCCGGCGGCGAGGCACCCCTCCAGCGCCCACCGGCCCCGCATCCGGCGGAGTAGGCGGGTCGTCGCAGGGCCGGCTCAGGCGGCGTCGGGCCGGGCGCGCTCGGCCGGAAAGATCAGGCGGACCAGGGTGCCGTCGCCGGGCCAGCTGGCGATCTCGAAGCGGCCGCCGTGCCGCTCGATCAGGCCCTTGGTGATCGCCAGGCCGAGGCCGGTGCCGCCGGTCGCCGAGACCGCGCGATCGGCACCGCCGTTGAACGGCGTCGCGACGTCGGCCAGCCGCTTCGGATCGATGCCGCGGCCGGTGTCGGCGACGCCCAGGACGACCTCCCCGCCCTGCAGCCGCTCGGCCGAGATCTCGATGCTGCCGCCCGGCGGCGTGTGCTTGATGGCGTTGGACAGCAGGTTCAGCAGCATCTGCCGGACGGAGCGCTGGTCGGCGTACAGCCGGCGCGCCCCGGGGCCGAGCCGGTGCCGGCAGGTCAGCCCGTTCTCGTCGAGTATCCGGTGCAGGGTACGGCAGCCCTGGTCGACGGTCTCCTCCAGGTCGATCTCGGCCTCGTGCAGGACCACCTTGCCCATTTCCAGGCGCGAGACGTCCAGGATGTCGTCGATGATGTCGCGCAGGTGGTTGCCGCTGTCGCGGATGTCGTGGGCGTACTCGACGTATTTCGGGTGGCCCGCCGGACCGAGATACTCGCCGCCGATCATCTCGGACAGGCCGATGATGGCGTTCAGCGGCGTGCGCAACTCGTGGCTCACATTGGCGAGGAACGTGGTCTTGCTGTGGGTGGCGGAGAGCGCCGCCTCGCGGGCCTCGATCAGCTCGCGCTCGCGCTCCTCGCGGTGCGTGACGTCGCGGAAGAACCCGACCAGCGTCAGGGCTCCGCCGATGCGCGTCGGCTTGGCGGCGATCTCCACCGGAACGACCTTGCCGTCGTCGCGCTGGATGGTGGCGTCGGGGACCAGGATCCGCTGTCGCTCGATGTGCTCCCGGAAGGCCTGGGTCAGGCGCCTGCGATCCTCCGAAGGATGCAGCTCGCTCTGGTGCCGGCCGATCAGGTCGCCGGCCTCGCAGCCGAACAGCGCGGCTGCCTGGCCGTTGACCTCGACGATCCTGCCGCTGTCGGCGTCGGCCAGCAGGATGGCGTCGGTACAGGTCTCGAGGATCGCCCGGTGCTTTTGCTCGGATGCGAGCACCCGGGCCTCCCTGGCCCGCCGCTCGCTGACGTCGCGGACCAGTGCCAGCAGGATCTCGCCGTCGGCGGTCGTGACCCGCGATATCGATGCTTCGGCGTCGAACACGCTGCCGTCCCGGCGTCGGCCCTCGATGCCCGAGCGTTGCCTCATCATCCGGCTGCGGGCAGGCGAGTCCCGGAATGCCTCGACATGACGGCGATGGGCCGAGCGGCTGGATTCGGGGACGAGGGTGTCGAGCGGCTGTCCCAGGATCTCGGCCTCGCGGTACCCGAACATGCGTTCCGCGGCGGCGTTGACGAACACGATGAGGCCTTCGGCGTCGACGGCGACGGCCGCCTCCTCGAGGGCGTTGAACAGGGTCAGGTCGGCTCCGAACTGCATGCGGTCACCACGGCGGAGTGAGACGGCTGCGAGACGTCGCGGGCCGGCTCGCTTTCGGTCGGTCAGGCGGCCTTGATCTGCTCGAAGAACCGCGCGAGGTCGTGTACCAGCTCGTCGGCGCGGCTGCTGACGTCGCCGGCGGTTCCGAGCACGGCGTCGGCGCCGCGGCTGACGTCGCGGGCGGCACCGTTGATCCCGGCGATCCGGGTCGAGACTTCCCTGGTCCCGGTGGCGGCCTGCTGGACGTTGCGGGTGATCTCCGACGTCGCGGCACCCTGCTGCTCGACCGAGGCGGCGATCGCGGTGGCGATGTCGTTGATCCGCCGGATCGTGCCGGTGATCTCGCGGATGGCGTCGACCGCGAGGCCGGTCGCGGTCTGCATCTCGTTGACCTTGCCGGCGATCTCCTCGGTGGCGCGGGCGGTCTCGGTCGCCAGCGACTTGACCTCCGAGGCAACCACGGCGAAGCCGCGGCCGGCCTCGCCGGCCCGCGCCGCCTCGATGGTGGCGTTCAACGCCAGCAGGTTGGTCTGCCCGGCGATCGTGTTGATCAGGTTGACGACGTCGCCGATGCTCTGGGCGGCGCCGGCCAGCCCCTCGATCCGGACGTTGGTCTGCTCGGCGTTCTGGACCGCGGTGGCGGTGATGCTGCTCGACTCGCTGACCTGCCGGGAGATCTCGGTTATCGAGGCCGAGAGCTGCTCGGCGGCCGACGCGACGCCCTGCACGTTGTTCGAGGCCTGGTCGGCGGCCGATGCCGCCAACGACGAGTCGTCCGAGGTCCGCAGGCAGATCTCCTTCACGGACGTCGCGGTGCCCTGCATCGCCGCAGAGGCCTCGGATACCTGGCCGAGAAGCGTCTGGCTGCTCGCGTTGAGCGCCTCGATCGCGGCGGCGATCCGGTCGTGCCGCCGCTGCCGCTCGGCCATCAGCGCTTCCTGGTAGACCGAGATCGCGAAGTCGACGTCGAGCAGCACCGCGGTGTTGACCGCCCGGACCATGGTGCGGGTCCGTTCCGACGACCAGCGGTTCTTGCCCATGATCAGGTCGACGAGCTCCTGGAGGACGAAGCCGTAGCCGCCGATGTACCAGCGCGGCTCCAGCCCGATCCGGCTGTGGGTCAGGCCGATGGTCCGCACGCTGTCGACGTAGCCGCCGTCGAAGCCGCTGGTGAACAGACGTCGCCAGTGATCGGCCTGGGCGATCTTCAGGCGTGCCGTCTTGTCGCCGACCATGCCGGCGACCGCTGGCGCGCGCGAGACGTGGGCGTAGAAGCCGTCGAGGATCCGCGGCAGGGCGGGTTCGACCAGGGACCACGCCTCCCGGAGAGCGCCGACGACGATGTCGTCGATGCGCAGGAAGCGGAGCCGTTCGGCGACGTCTGCGGAATTCGGATCGATGGTCGTGCTCATCTTCACCCCCGAAAGTCAGCGTTCCCGAGCGCGAGTCGGCCAGCATGCCGGCCGTTCCGGCGGTCTGTGCCGATCAACGTCCTGTCAGCGTCTCCCGTGCGTCGTTTATTCTTGGAATTGTTGAGCAGGATTGTTAATGATCAGTTAAAATCAGGTATTTTTGAAATTAATGACGAATAAAATTCGACGATATTTCGATGGGCCGGCGTTTGGTTTTCATGTTTATTGCCAAGGACTAGTTTCAATGTTTGATGAGAGACAATGTCCGAACGACAATCTTGGGTCGGTAGGGTGAGGCGGTGATATGGTCCAATGCAAGTGGATCGGATGTGGGGGTCCCAAATATTGCAAGCCCCTTTGCGTGGGTATGTGGAGAATTGCCGATCACGACTATTTGATATTCATAAGAAATAACGAAGCGAAATCGACCGTAGATTGATCATGGTGCGGCGATACAGGCTCAATAATCCAGGATCGACACGGCTCGGAGACGCCGGGCCGGGCCCCGATGGTCCGTCGTCCGGCGCCAGGGAGGGCCGGTTGCGGCGATGACCGGTCGGCGACTCGACTTCTTGCCGGCCGATTGCGACCCGACGGTGCGGGCCGTGACCGCCTATTGGGCGGGCCTGCCGACCGCGTCGCCGGGGGTGCCGTTGCGGTCGGATTTCGACCCGGTCGCGCTGCCGCCGCGGGTGCTGCCGCACATCTGGATGGTCGATCTCGAACGGGACCCGGACCGGTTCCGGTTCCGGCTGTGCGGATCGCACCTGGTGCGGGTGCTCGGATTCGACCCGACCGGCCGCTACTACGAGGAGGTATTTCCGGGCTTCGCCGCCACCGAGACGTTCGCCGCGCTCGTTCGCGTGCGGGACACCGGCGAGGGGTCGTGGCGGTCGGGGGGGGCCGAACCTGGTCTTTCCGAACCACGACATCAGGCTTCTCGAGCGCGCGTTTCTGCCGCTTACCAGCGATGGCGGGCAGGTGGACATCGTGCTGGCCGCCTCGGTCTACCGTACCCGCGCCTCGGCTGGCCGGCACGAGTCGGGACCGCCCGCAAATCGATGAAGCTTGCATTGATCTAGATCAACGACCGCTCGGATCCGGCCCCCGAGCGTTACCGGCTTTCGGGGGGAGCGCGGTGGGGTTCAGTGGCGGATCATGCGCACGAGATCGTTCCGGGCGGCGGTCTGCTTCAGTACCTGACCGACGTCCTGGCGGCGGTTCCCGGGCGCGCGGGGTCGTTCTACACGCCGGATGTCGCCGTTGGGAATCCGGACGGCTTCTGGCATTCGAGAGGGCTCCCTGAGGAAGCCCTGCGCGACTACATGGCGCACTTCAAGGGCCGGGACGTCTGGGCCCGGGCGGCGTCGCATGCGGGTGTCCCGCCGACGGGCGCGTTGTTCGATACCGACCGCCTCGTCGAGCCCGGCGAGCTGCTGCGGACCGAGTTTCACGGCGACTATCTGCGGCCCTACGACATTGCCCGTTGCCTGGTCGGCATCGTGGACGACGGTCGCGGCAATCTGCTGCCCCGCATCCGGCTGACCGTGATCCGGGCCGCTTCCGAGCCGCCGTTCTCGAGCGAGGAGGCCGCTCGGCTGGCGCTGCTGACCCGAACCGCCGGGTCGTACGTCACGCTGGCCAGGACGCACGAGGCGGTGTCGCAGGCGGTGATGCTGCACCAGGCGACGGTCGATCTCGTGCGGATGCCGATCCTGCTGGTCGACGGCGAGCGGCGCATCGAGTTCGTCAACCGGTCGGCCCGTGAGCTGCTGATGTCGTCCGGCCCGGTTCTGCGCCGCGACGGACGGCTGCGGGCCCGCGACCCGCGTGCCGACAGTCAGTTGGGCGAAGCGCTGAGCCGGATCGCGGCCGAGCCGGGCGACATACGGATCGTGCGGCTCGGGGCCGGACGCCCGGGCCTGCGGGCGCCGGCCCTGGTGGTCACGGCGGTCGCCGACCGCGAGGCCGGCGGTCCGGCGGGAATGATCGTCCGGGTGCTCGAGCCGGAGCCGGTCGCCGGCGACCGGGAAAGGGTCCTGCGCCTGCTGCTCGACCTGACCCCGCCGGAATCCCAGGTCGCCCTGGGGCTTGCCGAGGGACTGTCGCACGACGAGATCGCCCGGCGCCGCGGGGTCAAGGTCACGACCGTCCGGACCACCCTGCGGCGCCTGCAGGAGAAGCTCGGTATCCACCGCAGCGGCCAGCTCGCCCGCTTCATCCTGGAAATCACCGCGACCGGCGGCCTGCGCCTCTGACCCGATGCCGGGTGATCCGGACGCATGCCGCGCCCGTATTCCGACCGAAGCCTTCGCCGGGCGCATCGGAACGGGTGGACCGACATGAGCGTGACGAGCCGACGCAGTTTTGTGGGTGGGCTGGCCTGCTTCGGCGGGCTCTCACTGGGCGGCGTGCGGCCGGCCGCCGCCGGCATCGATCTGGTGGCCGCCTATCCGGAGATCCTGAAGTTCGCGGTCAGCCGCGACGGCGCGCCGCTCGGGGTGGTGATGGAGCGGTTCGGCCATGACGGCGCCGGTGCTACCGCCGAGGTCTACATCGACTTCAAGGTGACGTTCGCCGGCTTCGTGCTGTACCGCTACGAGCACCGGTCGCGCGAGCGCTGGCGCGACGGCCGGCTGTACACGCTCGACACGGTCACCAACGACAACGGTCAGGGCCAGGCGGTCGCCGCCCGCGGGCGGAGCGACGGACTGCACGTCGACGGGACCGAAGGGCGGTTCGTGGCGCCGACCGACATCCTGCCGTCGAGCTACTGGCATCCCCGGTTCGTAGAGCAGAATCGCATGCTCGACAGCCAACGTGGCCGCATTCTCGAGTTCGACATCGGTGAGGTCGGCCAGGAGACGGTGACCGCGCTCGACCGGCCGGTCGACTGCACCCGCTATGCCATGCGCGGCGATATCGACCTGGACTTCTGGTACGACGCCCGCCGGGTCTGGCAGAAGATGAGCTTCACCATCAAGGGCAGCTTCATCGAGTATACGCGGGTGGCACCGGAGCCGGCCGACCACGCCCGGTTCGGCGCGCCGCTGCGCGACGGTCGGCGCGTGCCGGTCGCGTGACCGCCACACCGGTCCTCCGGGTCGTCCTCGGCGACCAGTTGAGCCCGGGGATCGCCGCGCTCCGGGATATCGACCCGGGGCGCGACGTGGTGCTGATGGCCGAGGTGGCGGCCGAGGCCACATACGTCCGCCATCACCCGCAAAAGATCGTGTTCTTCCTCAGCGCGATGCGGCACTTCGCGGCCGAACTGGAGCGCTCCGGCCTGCGCGTCGACTACGTCCGGCTGGACGATCCCGGCAACACCGGCAGCCTCGGCGGCGAGGTGGCCCGGGCGGTCGCCCGTCACGGCGCCGGCGCGGTGGTCGCGACCGAAGCCGGCGAGTGGCGGCTGGCCGAGGACATGCGCAGCTGGGAACGGGCGGCCGGCGTGCCGGTCGAGATCCGCGAGGACGACCGGTTCCTGTGCCGGCACGCCGAGTTCGCCGCCTGGGCCGACGGCCGGAAGGGGTTCCGCATGGAACACTTCTACCGGGTCATGCGGACCCGCACCGGCATCCTGATGGACGGCGACCGGCCGGCCGGCGGGCGCTGGAACCTGGACGCGGAGAATCGCCGCCGGCTGCCGGACGACGTCGCGCCGCCGGCGGTCCCGACCGTCGAACCCGACGGGATCACGCACGAGGTGATCGCGCTGGTGCGGGAACGCTTTCCCGATCACTTCGGCGACCTCGACGGCTTCGGCTATGCGGTGACCCGGGCCGACGCCGAGGCCCTGTGGGAGCGCTTCGTGGTCGAGCGGCTGCCGGGCTTCGGCGACTACCAGGACGCCATGGCGCGCGGCCGGCCGTTCCTGTTCCACGCCGTGGTGTCGCCGTACCTGAACGTCGGGCTGCTGGACGCCCGGGCCATGCTTGACCGGGTCGAGCGGGCGTGGCGCGACGGTGCGGTCCCGCTGAATGCCGCCGAGGGATTCGTGCGGCAGATCCTGGGCTGGCGGGAATACGTGCGCGGGATCTACTGGCACCAGGGGCCGGGCTATGCCCGCCGCAACGCCCTCGGCGCCGAGCGCAGGCTGCCGGGGTTCTTCTGGTCCGGCGACACCGACTTGGCCTGCCTGGCGGAATGCATCGGCGATACCCGCCGGCACGCCTACGCCCACCACATCCAGCGGCTGATGGTGATCGGCAACTTCGCGCTGCTGATCGATGCCGACCCCGCTGCGGTGAACCGCTGGTACCTGGAGGTCTACGCCGACGCCGTCGAGTGGGTGCAGCTGCCGAACACCCACGGCATGGTGCTGCACGCCGACGGCGGGCTGCTCGGCTCCAAGCCCTATGCCGCCAGCGGCAGGTACATCCAGCGGATGTCGGACTACTGCGAGCGCTGCCGCTACCGGCCCGACAAGGCGGTCGGGCCGAAGGCCTGCCCGTTCAACGCGCTGTACTGGCGGTTCCTGGCCCGCAACCGCGACCGGCTGGCCGGCAATCCGCGGCTGGCGATGCCCTACCGGACCCTCGAGCGGTTCGACGCGGCGCGCCGGGACGCGCTGCTCGACCAGGCCGAGCGGTTCCTGGCCACCCTCGACTGACAGCACGGAGGCGACGATGGACCACCGCATCGCCTGGATCACCGGTGCCAGCAGCGGCATCGGAGCCGCCCTGGCGCTCCGCATGGCGCGCGACGGCTGGACGGTCGCCGCCAGCGCGCGCGACGCCAAGGCGCTGGCCTCGGTCGCGGCGTCCGGCGGCGGGCGGATCGTCCCGGTGCCGCTCGACGTCACCGACCTCGCCGCCTGCCGGGCGGCGGTCGGGCGCATCGAAGAGGAGATCGGACCGGTCGCGACCGCGGTGCTGGCGGCCGGCACGCACATCCCGGTCGAGGCCGCGACCTTCGACGCCGCGACGGTGCGCAAGCTGGTCGAGGTCAACCTGATGGGCGTGGTCAACGCGGTCGACGCGGTGCTGCCGTCGCTGATCGAGCGCCGGGCCGGCCGGCTGGCGATCGTGTCCAGCGTGGCCGGCTACCGCGGCCTGCCGACCAGCGCCGGCTACGGCGCCACCAAGGCAGGGCTGATCAACTTCGCCGAGTCCCTGAAGTTCGACCTGGACGGCCTCGGCATCGTGACCCAGGTGGTGTGCCCGGGCTTCGTGCGTACCCGGCTGACCGACCGCAACCCGTTCCCGATGCCGTTCCTGATGGAGGTCGAGGAGGCGGCGGAGCGGCTGTACCGCGGCCTGCAGGGCAACGCCTTCGAGATCGTCTTCCCGCGCCGGTTCGCGCTGATCCTCAAGCTGCTGGGGCTGCTGCCGGATGCGCTGTACTTTGCGCTGATGCATCGCGCGACCGGCAAATGACAGTCCCCGAAGATCCCCGCCGAGCCGTGCTCGACGCCTATTGCCGGGCGTTCGAGGGCCTGGCGCCCGACCGGCTGGACACGTTGCGGGCGCTCTGCACCGAGGACGTGCGGTTCGCCGATCCGTTCAACGACGTGTCCGGGATCGACCGGTTCGTGGCGATCTTCGCGCACATGTACCGGGCGATGGCGGAGCCGCGCTTCGAGGTCCTCGATCGGGCCCTCGGCGCCGAGGTCGGGTTCGTGCGCTGGCGTTTCACCGGCCGGCTCAAGGAGCGGGCGGTCGTCATCGAAGGGATGAGCGAGGTGCGGTTCGATCCGGCCACCGGCCGGGTCCGCGAGCATGTCGACCACTGGGACGCCGCCGGCCAGGTCTACGGCCGGCTGCCGGTGGTCGGCGGCGCGGTCCGTGCCCTACGCCGCCTGTTTGCCGCCGGCGTGTGAGGCGGTCTTGCGGATCTGGGCCGCCGGCTTGCGGAAGAACAGCGTCACGGTGCCGATCTCGATGCCGAACTTGGTGACCGAGGCGCGGTTGATCAGCACCTCGTCGTCCTGCAGGAACAGCCAGTCGTTGAACCGCACCTTCAGGTCGCCGCCGGCGATTTTCAGGACGACATCGTAGGACCAGGTCAGGGCCTTGCCCACGGCCCGGCCCTCGGCGGCGCCGATCACGTCGTCGGCCCGGCCCCGGTAACGGCCGTCGGCCAGCTTCTCGATCCGCCAGATCCGCCGGTCGGTCTCGCCGTCGGCATACACGAAGTCCTCGACCATGGTCAGGACCCGGCCGTCCCAGGTGCCTTCGATGTCGACCTTGAACTCCCGGCGCAGGTTTCCGAACCGGTCCTCGAAGATGCCCCACGCCCGGGTCTCGCCGGCGAAGTAATCCTCCAGCACGAGCTTCGGAGTGGTCCCCTCGAAATCCTCGATCTTCATGGTCTGGCACGCTCCCAGCAGCGGCAGCAACATCAGCAGATACGCAAGACGCCGGAGCATGGATCAGCCCTCCGTCGGTTCAGCGGATTCGATCTGTCGGATCCGGTCGCGCAGCCCGGCCTGGGCCGCCGCGTCGAGCGGGAACCGCCACATCAGGGCGACCGCGACCAGCTTGAACGCGACCGGGGCGACGCCGTACAGCAGGGCCAGCGCCGTCAGCGCGGCAGTCCCGTTGGCAGTCCCGTTGGTGGCGGTATCGGCCTGGAAGCCGGCCAGGTCGAGCAGCGGGAAGGCGACGCCGACCGCCAACGCCAGGGCCAGCTTGGTGGCCATGCCCCAGAACCCGAAGTACAGCCCGGTGCGCCGGCCGCCGCCGGCGGCGGTGTCGACGTCGACCACGTCGGCCTGGATCGCGCTCGGCAGCACCAGGTCGGCGCCGAGGCACAGGCCGGACAGGATGCAGATCGCCAGGAACGCCCCGACCTCGCCTGGACCGAGCAGCGGTGCCCAGGCGAACACCGCGCAGTTGGCGATCATCGCCCAGCACCAGGCCCGGTGCTTGCCGATCCGCCGGGCCAGCGCCAGCCAGGCCGGCACCCCGAGGACGCCGCACAGGAAGTAGGCGAACAGCAGCGGGCCCTGCATCGCGGGCGCCGCCAGCACGTGGCCGACGAACAGGAGGAACAGCGTCGCCGGCAGGCCGTTGGCGACGCCGTTGACCAGGTAGGCGACGATCAGCCGGCGGAACGGCCGGTTGGCCGCCAGCAGGGCGCCGGCCTCCCGCCAGGGCACGGCCGTGGCGGTTTGGCCGGCCCGGTCCGGCACCGCCAGCACCGCCAGTACGACCGTCGCCGGCAGGCCGATCGCCAGCAGCGGCGCCAGCGCCGCCAGGGCGGCCGCCGGCTCGGCCTCGCCGTCGATCCCGAGGACGACCGGCAGGCCGGCCGCCAGCAGGGTGCCGAGCACCACGGCCACCTCGCGTGCGGCACTGATCCGGGAGCGCTCGTGATAGTCGTCCGACAGTTCCGCTCCCCAGGCGTAGTGCGGCAGCGCCAGCATGGTCCAGCCGAGGTAGAGCGCGACGCTCCAGCCGGCGAGATAGCCGATGCCGGCGCCGTCGGCCGGCCGCAGCAGCATCCACGCCGCCAATACCAGCAGCGGCAGCGCCGCCACCAGCCACGGCCGGCGCCGACCGAACCGGCTGCCGGTGCGGTCCGACAGCACGCCGATCATCGGGTCGGTCGCCACGTCCCACAGCCGGGCCAGCAGCAGCGCCGTTCCGACCGCCGCCAGCGGCAGGCCGGGCCCGGCATAGACCGTCGGCAGGAAGACGTAGAGCGGCAGGCCGAGCGCCGCCGCCGGCAGCGCCGGCAGGCCGTACGCCATCAGTCGCAGCGGATGCAGGCGGCCAGACGCCGCGCCGCCCCCGGCCTCAGTCCCGGGCATAGGCGATCTGGCAGACGTCGATCTGGCCGCCCCGGAACCCGCCCTCGCAATACGCCAGGTAGTACTCCCACATGCGCCGGAACCGGTCGTCGAAGCCGAGCGGCTCGATCGCCGGCCATTCGGCCAGGAACCGCTCGCGCCACGCGGCGAGGGTGCGGGCGTAGTCGAGGCCGAACCGGTCCTCGCCGTCGACCTGCAGGCCGTGCGCGGCGCCCAGGTCGTGCAGGTGGCGGCGGGTCGGCAGCATGCCGCCAGGGAAGATGTAGCGTTGGATGAAGTCCGGGCTGGCCCGATAGCCGGCGAACCGGTCCTCGGCGATGGTGATGACCTGCAGGGCGGCCCGGCCGCCCTCGGCGAGCCGGTCGCCCAGCAGGCCGAAGAACCGGTCCCAGTAGCGCTCGCCGACCGCCTCGAACATCTCGATCGAGGCGATCCGGTCGAAGCTTCCCGCGACGTCGCGGTAGTCGCGGATCTCGAACCGTACCCGGTCGGCGAGGCCGGCCCTGGCGATCCGCTCGACCGCGTAGGCGTGCTGCTCGCGCGACAGGGTCACGCCCAGCACCTCGACGCCGTAGTCGCGGGCCGCCACCTCGGCGAAGCCGCCCCAGCCGCAGCCGATCTCCAGCACCCGCTGACCCGGTCGCAGCTCCAGCATGTCGGCGAACTGGCGATACTTGGCCTCCTGCGCCGCCTCCAGGCTCTGACCCGGTTGCCGGAACCGGGCCGCGGAGTAGGTCATCGACGGGTCGAGCCAGCGCGCGTAGAACGCGTTCCCGAGGTCGTAGTGGTAGGCGATGTTGCGCCGGCTGCCGCGCCGGGTGTTGGCGTTGAACCAGTGCCGGAGCCGGCGCAGCAGGGCCTGCGCCGCGCTTCCGAGTGCGGTCCGGCCGAGGGCGTCCTGGTTGCGGACGTACAG
>Ga0209475_10003206_pt1 | contig 15363 bp, 13 predicted proteins | sample tdDd471_FD_187128 | JGI IMG/M metagenome (GOLD analysis project Ga0209475, IMG submission 187128) | Marine sediment microbial communities from the Atlantic coast under amendment with organic carbon and nitrate - tdDd47.1 (SPAdes)... | ecosystem: Environmental > Aquatic > Marine > Coastal >... | reverse complement strand
AAAGGTGCTGGCCTAGTAGCAGCTGCTATATTAGCTTTAACTCCTATTTTTGTAGCTGTAGCAAGGAATAATACTATAGATGGTATATTAATACTATTGCTAATTCTGGCTAGCCAGCAGGCTTTGGTAGCAACAGAAAAATCAAGTATGAAGCATCTTGTTTTAGCAGGAGTGTTTATAGGTCTTGGATTTAATGTAAAGATGTTACAGGCATTTGTAATCGTACCAGCTATATATTTAACCTACCTAATCTTTGCTAAGCAAAAGCTTATTAAAAGAATTTTTATATGTGCATTATCAGCTATCATAATGCTTGCTATTTCATTATCATGGGTTGTAATTGTAGATATGATACCAGAGGAGTATAGACCGTATATAGGGAGCAGTGATGATAATAGTGCTATTAACTTAGTAATTGGTCATAATGGATTAAGTAGAATTTTTAATGTTAGAAATAATCCTAGTGGAGATAACAATACTAATAATACATTACCAAATAAGCAAAATATTAATCCTGAAAATATGTCTAACAATAAATTGACTCAAGACAATTTAGATAGGGACGCAATGAGCAATAAGAAACCTCCACTCCCTAATACTAAAAACAATGTAGGCGATGGGCAAATGCCTATGAAGCCACCTATAAACTATGTCCCTAATAAGGGAAGAGCTGGAGGCGAAACAGGCGAAGAAGGCATATTCCGGCTGTATAATGAGCAAAATGCTGGACAAATATCATGGTTTGTTTTACCAGCAATACTTACTTGCATTCTGATAATTTGGTTAGTACTTAAAAACAAGTTTAACTTTAATCCAAAGAGCATTGCTCTACTATACTTTGCGCTATGCTTTATACCAATATTTATTTATTTTAGCTATTCAAGTGGAATAGCACATAGGTATTATTATGCAACATTAGCACCATTCTTGGCTGGTCTTGTTGCAATTGGATATTATTATTTAGTAAATGCTAAGATGTATTGGATACCAACAGTTTTCATTCCATCTTGCTTAGCCCAGCTATATATTCAATATTTGTATAAAGATTGGTTTGACTTTTTAATACCTATTTCAATAATAATCTTTGTAGTTGCAATTGTAATTATGATAGTAGCAATAATAAAAAAGGCTAAAAAATCAATTCTATTAGCTATGCTTTGTGCTTTGTTTATACTACCATTTATGTGGTCTATAACTCCTATGATTTATAATGATAATTCTCAGCTACCTATTGCTGGTCCAGAATTAGTAAAGCAAAATGATAAGTTTGACACAGAATTAGATATATCAGGTTTAATTGATTATTTGAATGAAAATAGAAATGATGCAACTTACTTAGCTATGACGACAAGTTCTATGAGTATGGGAGCTGAATTAATACTACAATCAGGAGAAGCAGTAATGGCATTAGGAGGATTTAATGGTAGTGATAATACACTTACCTTAGATGAATTTATAGAAATGATTAATAATAATGATGTTAGGTATGCTGTTATTAGAAACAATAATAAGAATTCTAATATGGAAATTCTAAACTGGATAACAAGAAAGTGCGAGAAAATAGTACCTATAGAATATGAGAAGACATGGAGTAATTATAGTGTTTATAAGCTTAATTGATGCATAAAAATAGAAGTCTAGGATAATATTATCCTAGACTTTGATATGTACGCATTAGAGATTAAATATTATATCCTAAACCTTTTGCAACTCTTGTGCCTAGTTGCCTATCAGATTTAAGCAGATGCTCTAATTCTCTTTCTTGAATATCTTTTTTAACATTTGTTAAACCATCAACTAAATTATCAACTAGATTATCTTGCTGGCTTTCATCAAGAGAATTGTAAAACTCACCTGCTTGGGTGTAGTTATCTTCCTTATCAATTGCAGTACGTCCAATATAGCCATTTACAGGTACATTTGGTGGTTCATTACCGGTAATTGCTTCTTTTGGATTACCATCTGCCAATGAGTTAGGACTATAGTTAACTTTTCCTGGTATAATACAGTAATCCATTTGACCATCGCGTTGATTATTATTAACAGTCACTTGTGCTTTATTTGTTGGTAGCTGTAAGTAATTAGCACCTATTCTATAGCGTTGTGCATCACTATAACTAAACATTCTACCTTGCAATAGTTTATCATGAGATGGCTGTATTCCCTCTACAACTGCAGCTGGACAAAAAGCAGCTTGCTCAATCTGTGCAAATGCATTTTCTGGGTTTTTATTTAATATCATTCTACCTACAGGGATTAATGGTAGAACATCTTCTGGCCAAACTTTTGTTGCATCAAATGGGTTAAAGCTAAAATCATCTACTTTGTCTTTATCTAATATTTGTACTTTTAAGTCATATACTACTTCACCGCCATTAGCTATGGTATTAAACAAATCTTCTTTTGCAACATCTGGATTCGTTCCAGCTAATATGGTTGCCTCTTGACGAGTTATAGTTTCTACTCCTAATACAGGCTTCCAATGGTATTTTATGTAGAAGTAGTCACCTTCTTTGTTAACCCACATATAAGTGTTTACACCGAAACCTTCCATCTTCCTAAATGATTTAACAGTTCCTCTGTCAGAAAAGAGCCACAAGATCATATGTGTAGATTCAGGAGTTAAAGATATAAAATCCCAAAATCTATTTTTATCAGGTATATTTGTATCTGGGGAAGGTTTAAAAGCATGAACCATATCAGGAAACTTAATGGCATCTCTAACAAAAAACACAGGAAGATTATTGCCTACTAGATCATAATTTCCTGCATTTGTATAGAACTTTACTGCAAATCCTCTAGGGTCTCTTAAGGTATCAGCAGAACCTTTTGACCCTACAACAGTAGAAAACCTAACTAATACGTCTGTTTTTTTACCAGCATCTGATAAAAAGTCTGCACAGGTGTATTTTGCCATAGAGCGGTAGCATTCAAAGTATCCTAATGCACCTGCACCATTAGCATGTACAACCCGCTCAGGAATCCGTTCTCTGTGAAAATGAGCTAACTTCTCTACTAGATGTAAATCCTCCAGTAAAACGGGACCAGATTTGCCAGCTGTCAATGAATTAGTGTCATCAGTGACTGGAGTACCTTGGTTTGTAGTCATATATTCATTCATAAATAATACCTCATATAATAATAGTCGATACTATTAATATGAATTTAATTATTAAGTTATGTATGTGTATTAGTTTAGCTGTTCAGCTATACCATAATTTATTACTACACCTTCTTCTATTGTTACAAAAAACGTTCTAAAATAGTTGTTTAGAAAGTTTAAATAGATTTCACAGCTTTCAAGCATAGCATCAGAAATATATACACTACCAACCTCTTCACCATCAATATATATATTGCTATACTCATCAATAAAATAGCTATCTGGGATGCCCAACTTATCTATTGTATCTCTAAAAGTATCACCTACTTGTATATCCATTGGTCCTGGATAGCCTGGTTGATCAACGTTTATATAATATATCCAGCTCTTATCCATCTCTATATTTTCACCTTGGACATAGCTTATTTTTCCAAAGAAATAATTATAGGTATGAGTATATGCGCTAATTGCATCTCTGTCATCACTGGTTGTAAAGCTAGTATAGTTACCAGCTATTATCTCTGCGTCTTCATACCTCATATCAAGTGACAGTCCCATTATATCTGGATTTTCTGGTCTATAGATTGTTGATTCAGCAACTGGTGTATTAGTAGGAGATACAGTTGGTATTGGTGTAATATCTGGTGTTGGTTCTTCGGTAGGAGTCGGCGTAATTGTTTGTACTGGTTCAGTTGTTTCTTGAACTAAAACAGTAGGTTCAGGAGCATTAGTTATAGTTATTGTTGTATCAACTGGTTTATCTTGTCCACATGCTGTAAGGGTGAAAACCAATATAAGTGTTAATATTATAATCAATGTTCTTTGTAAATTAAACATAAAAATTCCTCCAAAATCTATACGCATATTGTACAACATTTGAAGGAATAAATCATTAATGAATTTTTTTGGATACTAATCATTGTATTTGGGTTTGCTATTTTTTATATTCTAACAGCTCATCTAAGGTAACGAATTTATAACCATCAGCATGCAGTTTTTCTACTATTAATGGCAATGCTTTTATATTTTCATCCCAGTTATCGTACATAATGTGCATTAGCACTATTGAGCCTGGAGAGATGTTATCTAGTACATAATTTGCTATATCCTCTTTTGGATATTGACGGTTTAAATATGTATCTGGTTCTATATTCCATGTAACATGAGTGATGTCTCTTTTCTTTAGAACTATAGGAAGCATGAACAACTTTTTGCAGTATGGAGCTCTAAAATATATTTCTCCATCATAGCCTAAATCTCTAATTATCTTGTTAGTTTTATCAACTTCGTATTCAATAAACTTTTTGCTTTTTAGCATTAATCTTTGGTGAGAATACGAATGGTTACCTACTTGATGACCTTTTTCTATTATATCTAATGCATATTCTTTATTATATTCAATCTCCTTACCTGTTAAAAAGAATGTAGCTTTTATGTTTGATTCATCTAAAACTTCAAGTATTTCAGGGGTCTTGTCTGTTGGACCATCATCAAAAGTAAGTGCAACTACTTTTTCGTCAGTTTCAACATGTGTAACTATTTCTCCTACAAACTGAGAAGTTCTTGACTTGCTAAATTTGTATGTGCTATATAGAAGTAATGAAATAAGACAAAGTGATATAATTATAATAATTAGTTTTTTGTACTTTTGCATATTGCTCCTCCTATTAAATGATTTTATCATAACGAAGCAATCAATACAAAAAGGTATTTTGTAGAATTTAAGTATAATTACTTTATTTTATATGATAGCCATGTAGCTAGTTTTCCTATTCGAGTCATTAGATTAAGTTTATAAGTGATATAAGATATTGGCTTTCCAAGTTTTCTATATAATAAGTTAAATAATAAATATTCAACTTTCCGTTTTGTATCATTTTTAGGCATACGCTTTAAAATGTTCTTAAAAGCATAGAATTTTTTGTATACCATCAAGTATTTTTCATAGAGTGATTTTTTAGATATGCTTTTAGGTTCAAACACAACATTAGCAGTGTTATATTTGCTTATAGGTACATTTAATAACCTGTTCTGTAACTTCATATTATTATACAATTTTGTACCAGGATAGGGTGTGAGGATATGAGTAGTCAAAGTATCTACTTTGTTTTCAATAAGCCAATTTAATGTAGCATCAATTGACTCTTTTGTATCTCCATCTATTCCAAGCATAATACTTGCATTAATCATCATTTTTCTTTTATGAATCTCTTTAATAAGTTGCTCGTATCTGTTTATAGTGTTTTGCTTTTTACTAATATTGATTATTGAGTTATGATTAATGGTTTCTAAGCCGATAAACAAACTTTGGCAACCTGCTTCTGCCATATCATCTAATAAGTCCATATGGTTAATAATATTAAAGCTTACTGCACATGACCATGTTATATCCATGTTTTTAATTTTCTTAATAAATCCTCTAGTCCAATTAGTATTGGATATAAAGTTATCATCCACAAAAAGCACATGCTTTGTTCCTAAGTTCTCAATCTCTTCTATAACATCTTCATGTTTTCTATTAACTAAAGGTTGATTAGAAGCACTATTATAGCAAAAATCACAGCAAAAGTTGCATCCTCTACTTGTAGTGATTATATTGTTAAAAAGGTATTTACTTTCAGATTGCATTATTTTTAATATTGGTATGTCATCTTCTGTTAATGGGGTTTGGCTTGAGTAAACTTTATGCAAGTCATTTGACATAGCGTCTTGCAATACTCTATGCCAAATTAGTTCTGCTGGCCCTATACAAACGCTGTCAAAGCATTCATAGAAGTATTCAGGATAGCATGTTGCATGTATGCCCCCAACTATAGTTTTTGCACCTAATTCCTTAAATTCTAATGCAAGTTTATTAGATATATCGGCCACATCAACAGTTGAGGAAATTGCTACAATATCAGGCTTTTCTTTTGGTAGTTGTACTCTAAAATTATAATCAATTATAGTTACGTTATGTTCTTTAGGAGTTATTTGCTTTATTAAGATTAGTGCAAGAAGAGGAGACATGCAAAGCTTGAAGTGAGAATCCATAGGTCTAGGAATCATCTTGGGACGGACTAACCAGATATTCATTTTTCCTCCTTTGGAAAACAGAAATATTACAGATATAAGAACACTGCATGTATTTACTAACAATCATACATACATTATTGTTGTATGTCAAGATAAAATTATTGAAAAACAATAAATATATAGCCTAAAACAATAAATATAATCAATGCAGTATCAATTTAATATTTACAAAATGAAAATACAATAATAACATCAATTCTACATAATTATGATTGAATTAGAGTATAGAAATTCGTGTTAAATAGGATAACGCTTAATAGATTTCAGTTGACATGTTCTAATCTAGTTATATTAAATAGAATTAAGAGAAGACTATACGAAGCAAAACTTATAGAAATATTGACAGAGATTTAGTTAGGAGATTGGTGCAAAGGTAAAAATTTATATGATATAAGTTATGTAAGATAAAGTACCATATGTAAAAAATGAATAAAAAATATAGTAAGTATTACAATTTAAGTGTATAATAATATTATGAGAAACAAGCTTAAATGGTACAGGTTAGACACATCAGCAAAGATATACCCTGCACTTGAGTCAACTCGAAATACTGCAATATTTAGAGTATCAATTACATTAAAAAATACTGTCAATCCACAAACCCTTCTTGAAGCATTAGAAAACATTAGTGAAAGGTTTCCCTATTATAATGTCCATATAAAAAATGGTCTTTTTTGGAGCTATCTAGAGCAAAATCTATTAAAACATATTATTTGGAGAGATACACAATCCCCTTGCAATAGAATCCACCCGTTATTTAATAATGGATATCTATATAAAGTAAGATATTTTAATAAAAAAATTGCCTTAGATGTTTTTCATGTACTAACAGATGGCTTTGGAGCTACAGAATTCTTAAAGTGCTTGGTCTCAGAATATCTACTTATAAATGGTGATATAGATGAAATAGATACGAAGTATGTAATTGATAAAGACGATATTCCAAAGGATGAAGAATCAGAAGATGCTTTTTTGAAAGTTTTAGAGAGTCAGAAGCATTTATTGCCTAAAGAAAAGAAAAGGTCCTTATTAGGAAAGAAAACATTTTTTAAATTAAAAGATAAGCAAATAGCTATTGGAAAATATAAAATAATTACTGGTGTTATGCCAGTTAAACAGTTAAAAGAAATAAGCAAAAAATACAATGCAACAATTACACAATTGATAGCTAGTCTATATTTAGAATCACTTATTCACCTACAAGCAAAGCAAGTTAAAAATGTAAAGAAGCATAAAAATGTAGCAGTGCAAGTACCTGTGAACATGAGACAGTTTTATCCTATAAAATGCATGAGGAATTTCTCTTTATTTATAATTCCTGCGGTTGACCCAAGAGAAGTAAAATCATTAGAAGATATTATATTAAAAGTAAAAGAATTTATGAGTGAGCATCTTACTCAAGAGCATCTATTAACTATGGTTGAAGACAATTGCTCTATAGCAAGTAATTTTTTAGTAAAGCATGTTCCATTATTCTTGAAAAATGTATTAATAAGATTTATCAATAATACAACAGGATCTACACAGTTTACAGGAACATTATCTAACTTAGGTTTAGTAAGGTTGCCAGAGAATATGAAAGAGAGTGTAGATTTTGTTGACTTTGTATTAGGACCTTCAACTCACAATAAATGTTCTTGTTCAATGGCGAGCTATAATGACAAAGCAACAATTACATTTGGTAGAACAATAAAGAGCACATTTATTCCTGAGTACATCTTTACTAAATTAATAGAATTAGGAGTAGATGTGGAGGTAAAGAGCAATTATTGATTAGTAATCATTATGATATGATGCTGATAAACTAAAAAAATAGATATCAAAGTGTAGCAAATAATAAGCTATTTTTACAAGGAGTAATATATGTCATATTGCGTTCAATGCGGAGTAAAATTATCTGACTATCATGGTAATTGTCCTCTTTGCAATACTGAGGTTGTAAACCCAAATACATCTTTAGTAAGGGCAAATACTGATTATCCTGACTATCATGTAGTGGATAAGAAAGAAAAAAAGAAAGTAAGACATTTTGTAACAGGATTTATTTTAAGTCTTCAAGCATTTGTATACGCTATTATAGTTGTTTTGATTGATTGGCTAACAGGGGAGGGTATCAATTGGTCTATGATACCAGTGATATCTTTAGTATTGCTTTGGGTTACAGTGGCTTACCCATTTTTCAGAAAGAAGAATACTTTTTTTAGACTTTTTACTTATGATAGCATATCAGTAATTATCTACATTTTATTGCTTAACTATATAATTTCTAGGAACTTTATATGGTCTAGATATGTTGCTGTTAGTGTACTATTCTTATGGATAATAATTGCAGGAATTTTTATAACTGATAGAATACGTAAAGTATTGCCTATTACTTTATACTATATAATAAGCTCAGTAATAATAACTTTTATATCACTATCATTCGTTGAGCAAAAAATATTGCTGTTGCAGCTTGGTTTGCCAATAATGATTAGCTTTTTTGTTATTTCTTTAATATCGTATTTTATAATAAAGTCATCAGCTGGTGGTGCATTAAACTTACTCATAGTCTTACTACTAGGGACTACATTAATGTGCATCATTATAGATGCAATATTTATCTATAATAAGACTTCATCAATAGGAGTATCATGGTCAATTATTGTAGCAGTTGTAGAGATTCCATTAGCAGCAACACTATTTACAATTAAAAAGAGCAATGAACTGTATTCACTACTCTCAAGGAAGCTGCATAGGTAATATTTAAGTTGGATAAATTGATTATCCTTTGTTAATAAGTGCAAATCCTACTGGGTGTACTTGTTAAATTATTGTATTGTAAACTTTACTCCATCATCAACATTTGCTACATTGATATTATATCCAAAAAGATTCAATGTTCTTTTAACAATAGATAAACCTAGTCCATAATTGCCACCGTTTCCTTTTTCATAGGCATTAAAGATGTTATCTATCTTTTCTTTAGGTATGGAAATTCCATCATTGTAAACGGATAACTGATTATTAGATATTGTAATAATTATTTTGCTTTTAGCGTATCGTATTGCATTATCCATTAAATTTTCTAAAACTATCCGCCATGAGTCTTCATCGCCAATAAATTTAACAGGTTCAATATTATTAATAATATCTACACTTGATTTGCCTTTATATAAGGTGGTAATATCATTTACTAATTGATCCATATCAGTTTCACCAAAATTTTTATAGTTCATATCAAGGTAACCGATACGTGTTAAAGTGAGCAACTTTCTTACTTTATCATTTAGCCTGTTACACTGTTTCAAAGTAATTTGTGAAACTTCCTCTTTTGAATATATATCATCTTCTAAAGCTTCAGCATAGGACTGTATAATAGCAATAGGGGTTTTCAGATCGTGACTAACACCTTGTATTATTTCCTGCTTGTGTTTTTCACTATCTATTATTTTTTCTCGCATTTTTTCAATACTTTTAACTAGATCTCCTATTTCGTCTTTTCGAGAAGTTTGTAATTTTGTTTTATAGTGGTTTTCTCCAATATTGTGTAAGGACTTGGCTATTTTTTTAGTATCTCTAACTAATTTATTAGTCCAAAGATATATTACTAAATATCCTAGTAAGTATGCAAATAAACATGCCAATAATATTTGAATAGCTGTCTCTTTAACCATATCTTTTTTTAAGGAATTATCTGTGAGAATAATGAAAACATCATTATCATAAACACCTAGAAAGTTTTCATAATTTAATATAACATAGTATATTTCTTGATTATTTATAAGATTTTTGAATCTGCTAATGCTATTTATCTGCGAAGAAGCTTTATTAATCAATAATTCAGAGTACTTCTTGTTAACAAAATCATTTATATTATTGGAAGTTCTATAGACATTAGAATTACTTGAATACAATATGTATGCAAATTCAGAATTCAGATTTATTGATTTATTCTCATCTATTGTCACTAACTCTTTACCTTGAGATTCTAATTGATCAAATACGTTACTTTCAAAGACATCATCAAGTTGGCTTACTATTGACCAAGCAAGTAAAGTATATGTTGCAATAAATGCAATAACAAATATTGAGGCTATCTGCAAGGTAAGGTTTTTTTTTCTCATTATGATAGCCTATAACCATAGCCATAAATAGTCTCTATATTTAAATGCGGCATTTTCTTCCTAATACGCTTTACCAAATCATCAACTACTCGGTCTGATCCATAATAGTCATTACCCCAAACTTTATTGAGTAATCGATTTCTTGTAAATGATACGCCTTTATTAGCTAGTAAATATATAAGTATATCTAATTCTTTAGATGTTAATGAGATTTTTGAATCATCTTCTGATACAATTCTTTTTTTCTCATCAATCCGGTAGCTTCCATATGTTATTACTGTCTCTTTAACAATGCTACTGCCACGCTTAAGTACATTTTTAACCCTTAGTACCATCTCTCTCATAGAAAAAGGCTTTGTAATATAGTCTTCGCTACCCATTTCGAGTCCTAGAATTCTATCAAATTCTTTATCTCGTGCAGACATAAAAATAGCTGGTTTAGGGTTTTTGTTGTTGATTTCTTGAATTATATCATATCCACTAATATCTGAACTCAACATGATATCAAGCAACCACAAATCAACATCATCTTCAACAGCCTCAAGTGCTGATTTAGCATCTGAGAAAGTCTTTACACTATAGTTTTCCTTTTCTAAATAAGATTTAATTACTTCCAATAAATCTTTTTCATCATCTACAACAAATATCTTTTGCACAATCCATATCTCCTTTTGTAGTAGTATTATTATACCACATCTAAAAAAATGCAATAAAATATTCATACAATTTCACTTATTTTTCTCATCTTTATAACTTAATTAGTATGTATTATGATGTATATAGAAAAGCTTAGCGCTTCATAACAAGAAAGGTGGAATATAAATGAAAAAGATTTTAATTATTATACTAATAATATCTATACTAACACTCTCGTTAGCTAGTACTGTAATGGCAGCTCCAGGTGGTAACTCACAAAAGCAGGAGCAAAAACAAGAAGATCAAGATTCTAAACAAGAAGATAGAGTGTTAGCTAAAGAAGAAAGAGAAGCTGCAAAGGCTGAAAGAGATACTAAAAAAGAGCAGTGGAAATTTGAGTTTCAAGAGAATAAATTAGCTCGCCAGCAATTAAAGACTGCTACAAAAGAGCAAATACAAGAGCAAAAGCAAGTTGCAAGGATGTACAAACAGCAATTACAAGCTCTAATGCAGGAAATAGAAGAAATGTCAGAAGAAGAGCAAGCATTGTATGCGGACCAAATTAATGAACTTCGTAATCAAATTAAAGATGCTCAAGGATATACTTTGCAAATTAGACATGAAGGTGTAGCGGCAAAGAAACAACTATCTCCAAGCCATGTTACTCCTGCTCAAAGACCAGTAGAAGAAGTAGTTGAAGATGTTATCGAAGATGTATTAGATGATATTGATGATGTTGATGATACAGAAGTTGATGAAGAATCAGAAGAAGACACTAATACATAATAAGTACTTAATAGATTAATACATATAGCACTCGATGAGGTATATGCCTTGTCGAGTTGTTTGATTGTTTAGGAGATATGGATGAAGAAATATATAATTATAGTAGTAGTTTTTACTTTACTTACCGCATTCTTTACTGGATGTAGTAAAAATGATATTAAAGATATTGATGATGAGGTAATTGAGACATTTGAAGTTATTAAATCAGATAAAGACAGCAACGGAAATGAAGAAGATGCAAGTAGTAATGTAGAACTAGATGAAAAATTTGCAGAAATTGATTTTTACTTAGTATCGGATGTATATTCAAGAAATGTAATGCAAGAAGATGTTGAAGTTCTTGAGATGTTTGCTCAAGATAGAAGCAATTTTGTTCGTGTAGTATCAAATGATTTAGATCAAGAAGTGTATGCTTACAACTATGAATCTGGTGATTTTACATATTTATACTATTTTGATAGCGAGTTGCTCTCTAAAACAGTAATAAATGTTGAAACTGGAGCAATTATTCAGGATGATGATAACTATGCAACAATACTAAAAGAAGATGCTGATGAACTTAAAGATTACTTTTATTCATTAATAGAAATATCTAATATTTCTGTTGCAGAGCTTAAAAATTAGAACTCCAAATTACTTATCGGGGCTTGAGATCCCTATCCTCAAGCCATTATATCCTCCGTTTAATAGCGGAGGATTTTTATAATAATAAAATATAAAGGCAATATTATTTGAAAACATAACGTATATATTATAGATGAAGAAATTCATGATAATATATTATAAGTTTAGTAATAGGGGTTAAGTATGAAAACCAACAACATAGTTTCTTTAATAATTAAGATAGCTCTGCTCTATTTAATGGGATTCTTTGTTTTCTTTGTATTAACAGCATTATTTGCTAATACTAGTAAAGTATTTACTGACCAATTGTTTTATTATAAGGCTGCTATACTTTTAAGCCTGAGTTACGAACTAATTAGAATGATAATTGTAGTATTGTTTGTATTTTTGTTTTCAAAGATTTTAAATGTTCTACCTAAGAGAAAAATATATTCCACCTATATTATAAATGGAATAATAGTAATAGCATTAATGTGTGTATATAATTACAATTTCCATGTTTTTGGAATAATATCTATAAGGTATTTTGAAACTCTTTTACAAACAAGTCGCTCGTTTTTATATATAGGTGTTATACAAGTTGCATTAGGACTCTTTAACAGAAATGAATTTATAAAAAATACAAAGTGAGGAAGTATAAAAAAGCAAAGACACTATGTCTTCGCTTTAATAATATTATTAGTCATCTAATCCATCTAAGTTAACTTCTGTGTCACTATCATCTTTATCATTGTTTACAAAGAATGACCATAGTGGGATTGTTAAAAAGATAAGCCAGCCAGGATGCCACCATCCTAAATATCCTAGAATGAAATAAATAATTACACAAAATATAGGATAAGGGAGCAGTTTCCATAAGCTTTTACCTTCATCGTTGTTAATGCTCTCGATTAAACTTACTGTGTAATAATATATAGGAATTGTCAAGAAAATTAACCAACCTGGATGCCATAGATCCCATATAAATCCTAAGCTCAAATACACTAAAGCTGCTAGCACTGGAAAAGGAAACTGAGCTGCACGAGACCTTTTTTTATTATTCATAATTACCTCCAAATAAAATCCATATCTATAAAATAAATATAATATATATTTCTAATTGTAGCATGCATAAAATACTTTTTCAATTGATTATATATTAAATCCATTATTAATAAAGATGAATTATACAGAATCTTGATTAAAATACTATTATCTCTCATTAAATCAAATTTATTTGTTTATATGTCACTTATAGATCTTTTGTTGCTAATCTAAAATACTATCTTGACAAATTAAGCAATGTACTATATATTAAAGTAAACCAACAGTTTACTTTAATATAGAAAGGTTCTTATGAATAAAACTGATAAACAAGAATTTATAAAAAAGAAGATAGTAGATGCTCTTTTTGCATGTCTTGAGAATAAGCAGATAGAAGAAATGACAACCGATGAGATTGCACAAAGGGCAGACGTAAGTAAGAGAACACTATATAAGTACTACTCTAGCAAAAAGGAGATGTATTTGGCAGTAGTAAAAGAATCATTTAAAGAACTATCTAGCATAATACAATCTAATATAGATATAGTAGAAGATGATGATCCTTGGGTATTCATAGCTTGCATTGGTAGAGAATACATGAAGTACTTTTTTAATAATACTATTAAAGGTCAGCTAATTCTTAATTTCAATGAAATGGCTTATATTGATAAGTATGAAAAATGGGTAACAGAAATACAAGAATATTCAAACAAGTTTGAGCTAACACCGTATGTTAAGAATTATTATGAGTATCACAATGTTAGACCACATACTAACATAAAGACTATTTCGCTTTATATATGGGCAGAAGCACAAGGTATCATACAGCTTATTATGTCAAAAGGAGATTGGCTAAAGGAATTTTACGAGATTGAGGTAGATGAGTTAATAGAAGAACATTTAGTATTATCAAAGAAAGTATTAGGAGAGGTAAAATGAAAAAAGTAATGAGTATTATATTGATTATTTTAGCAGTTATAATAGTAACATTTGTAGTTATTGATGGTAGCTTCTTACCAAGGAAGTACAACAATGCTTGGAATGATAGCAAGGACAGTACATTTCAAAGCGATGTGTATAAGATTATAAATTATTCTTTAGGTGCATCTAGTAGCCATAATATGCAGCCATGGCTAGTTAAAATAATTAATGAAAGCACTATAGAATTGTATGCAGATATGGAGAAGCAACTACCAGTAATTGACGGTGAAAATAAGCAATTATTAATGAGTCAAGGAGCTTTTATTGAGAAATTCAAACAAGGTGCAAACATTTATGGATACAAAGCTGAACTGAAGTATGCAGAAATTGACTTGAATACTGCTAAACCTTTGATTGCAACTGTAAGTATTACAAAATCTACTGGTATTGAAGTTGATGCAATATCGTCAAGTACTGTAGATGTAAGCAATGAGGCTATAGATGTAGACTTAGATAATGTATTGTCTGATACAATAAGTAATTACGATGGATTTGCTTATGAATATATAAATTCAAAAGAAGAGATGGAAAGTATACAGAAAATATTATTACAGGGAACAGTAATTGAATCGAAAGATAAAGCAGCAATGGAAGAATTGCTAGAAATCTTTAGATGGACAGAGTGGGAGAAAAACGAATATAGATACGGATTGAGTCTAAATTCTATGCCAGCATTATTAAAACCTTTTGTTCAACCTATTATGAAGTTATCATCGAAGAATATTGAAGGTTTTGGCAATAGCAGCATAAAGATGTTTGAGGATAGGCTTAAAAATGATATAGGGTATATTCTGATAAAAAAGGACAATGCAAGTAGTGTTGATTATATAAGTGTTGGAGAGATATATCAATCTTTATTAAAAGATTCTGGTAATTATAGTTTGCGCCCAGCGGTGCAGGTACTGCAAGACTTTGAAGCAATGAAAGATTTAGGAGATGAATTTCAAAACGCATATAGTAAAGATGGAGAAGTGCTTATAATAATTAGTATTCAGACTAAATCTGGTAAGAAAACATCTGGCAATCCTC
>Ga0209475_10003203_pt1 | contig 15372 bp, 8 predicted proteins | sample tdDd471_FD_187128 | JGI IMG/M metagenome (GOLD analysis project Ga0209475, IMG submission 187128) | Marine sediment microbial communities from the Atlantic coast under amendment with organic carbon and nitrate - tdDd47.1 (SPAdes)... | ecosystem: Environmental > Aquatic > Marine > Coastal >... | reverse complement strand
AAAACCATATATCTATACGTCTAGCAGAAAGAATATCGGGCATGTCTTTTATTAATTCACGAGGATCAAAATAATATGCAACGTTTACCCAATCATAGAAATCAATAAACTTAACTGCACTCAAATTAAAATCAGCTAACTTAACTACTTTAGGTTTTTCTCGCGATGTAGGAAACATACCCATATCGATCATTTTTTGTCTAGTTGTCTCATCCATAATATCGATCACATCCTAAAATTCCCATATCGTGGCGCACCCTGACTGACCCAATCTTGATTATACGACATTGATAAGCCGATTGTGAGAGCTTGACGGGTGTGGCGTGGATCAATAATACCATCATCCCAGATGCGAGCTGTGCCAAAATACGGGTCAGATTCTTCCTCAAATTTAGCTTTGACCATAAATTTCATTTGGTCGATTTGTCCCATGTCAGGTTCTTCACCTTTACGTCGGGCTGAGGCTTCTTGAATGATACCCATTACACCACAAGCTTGTTCCGCTCCCATGACAGCTGTACGACTGGTTGTCCATGCAAAAATCAAACGTGGGTCATAAGGACGACCGCACATCGCATAATAGCCTGCACCATATGCACCGCCGACCAACACTGTAAATTGCGGAACAGTGCTATTGGCAACAGCATTAATCATCTGTGAACCATGTTTGATGATGCCGCCTTGCTCGGCTTTTTGTCCGACCATGAAACCTGTGATATTTTGCCAATAAATAATCGGTGTGCGACTATGATTACAGAGTTGGATAAATTGCGTGGCTTTGTTTGCACTTTCGCTGAATAGTACCCCATTGTTGGCAATGATTCCGACAGGGTAGCCGTTGATATAAGCATTGCCACAGATTAATGTATTGCCATAATCAGGCTTAAATTCTAAGAAGCGTGATCCATCAACAATACGTGCGATGACTTCGCGCATATCAAGAGCCTTGCGAATCGTATCCATCGGGACAATACCAAGTAATTCGTCGGGATCATAGTATGGTGCTTCTGGAGATTGTAGACGTGCATCAGTTGTTTTGCGCCAATTGATGGTACCCATAATTTCGCGCGCAATCCGAATTGCGTCGGCATCATCTTCAGCGACATAATCCGCTAATCCTGAAATTTGAGCGTGCATATCTGCGCCACCGAGCGTTTCTTCATCTACTTCTTCGCCCGTTGCCATATAGACCAATGGCGGACCACCTAAAAACGCCATTCCCTTGTTGCGGACAAAAATTGTGTAATCGCTCATACCGGGGATATATGCGCCTCCTGCTGTTGAATTGCCAAATACAACAGAAATTTGTGGTACACCGAGGCCGCTTAAACGTGCCTGATTGGCGAATCCGCGTCCACCGGGGACAAATATCTCGGATTGGTGGGGTAAATTTGCGCCACCACTTTCTACCAAATTTATCATCGGTAGCTGATTGGTGATGGCGATTTCTTGTGCACGGAGGGATTTTGTCAAAGAAATTGGGTAGGTTGTACCCCCTTTGATCGCTGGATTATTGACCACCACCACACATTCAATTCCGTTGACAACGCCAATGCCTGTAATAAGACCTGCGCCGGGTGTTTCATCATCATACATACCGTAAGCGGCAAGGGAGGATAATTCTAAAAATGCTGTGTTTGGGTCAAGCAAATGTTCAAGACGTTCCCGTGCTTGAAGTTTTCCACGGGCAGTCATCCGTTGATTGCCACGTTCGCCTGCGTGACGAACACTTGCCTGACGATCTTCAAGTTGTTTAATCTGTTCCATATTATATTGGAAATATTTTTTGTAATCGTTACTGTTGATATTAATGTGTGAAATAAGTCTTTGCATGTATTTAAACCATTAAATAAATTTATTAAATGAATATATTGATTCTAACGATTTGCAATTTCTACCGCAACTAGTATATAAACACCTGTGACAATCCCCAATCTTTGGGGGTACAGATAACCAGAAAAGGCATATAGTAGAAATAATAGTGATAAGTTATTGTCATAATCTGTGTTATATAGCGATTTGTCTATAATCAGATACCAAAATATGGTATTCTTTTGTAGTTATTTTGCCTTAGGTTGTATCAATACAAGGACTAATCAATGGTTTTTCGTAGTTATATCAATCCAGAAGAAGATCGTGAAGCGAATCGCTCACTACCTAAATTGATGGTAGAAGGGTTATTACTAGGTGGTTCAGGTTTAGGGGTTTTGGCTCTAATCTTTGAAATAGCCGCTGACGCATTTAGTGTTGCTGCTTATCAAACTTTATTGGCAATACATGGTGCTGAAGGCTATCACGATATTGCTATTCTTGCATTTATAGTTTTATCAGCTATGTTGTTTCTGGGTATTGTGCCAGCCTATAAAGCTGGAGCATATTTGCGTCCCAATGCCGGTGGTAGTGGTCCATTAGTCGAAGCGATAGGACCCAGTCGGATGCGCTGGTTATCATGGGTTGGGACGAGTTTATTTTTCCTTGATGCGGCATTAACGATTATCATCAGTTCGATTTCTGCGGCTGATGTGTTGATGCTTCTGTTTCCTGAGTTTGCACCATATCGAATATTGATTGCTGAGATTTTTGCATTCTTCATTATGGCTGTTCTTGTGGCTGTCGGACCTAAACGAGCTGTTCCATTATTCTTACTTGGTGGTGGTGCGTTTACGATATTCACATTATTTGCCTTATCAGGAGTTGCCTACAGCGCGGTTGCAAATCCACAGTGGTCGTTCTTGACGGATGGAATTGTGCATCGGCTTCAAGAAACAGGTGTTGTTGAGCATGTGATTCGGGCAACAGAGGATGTCCCTGCGATTGGGTCGGTGGTGTTCTTTCAACTTTTCTTCCGCTCTATGAGTAGTGCGATGTTAGGTTTTTCTGGATATGAAGTGATTCCTGCCAGCGGTAAACATGCCGCACGTCCGAAGTGGAAAGTCATCAACACGGCATTGACCCTAGCCGCAGTCTTTTTGATCGGGACAGGTGTGATGCAATTAGGTGCTGCTAAATTGTGGAATATTCCGTCGACAGAGGGTTATAGTACACTCTTGATTGAGTATGAAATTTTAGCTGTCCAAACATTTGGTCGGGGTGTGAATCCTGATGACGTTGTTGTTACCGATACTGATCGCGAAGAAGCTGAATTAATTTATGATTTGCGATTAGCAGAATCAGCTGAGAAATCATTGGATTTTGGTGAACCATTAGATGTAGCACATTCTTTGGATCGTGAAACAGAGGTTGATCGTATTGCTTCTGATTTGGCATTTTCACAAGCACTAGGTGATGCTTTGCGCGGCACATCTGGACAAGGTGTTTTGTCGGTGGCAGCACTCTTATTAGCGATCATCTTGTTGTTAGCACAAGGGGGTGGTTACATCGGTGGTGCTGCTGTTGCTGCTAATGCGGCGACGCTTGGTCGATTGCCTCGGTTCTTTATGGATGATCGTATAGGTATTGCGGTAATCTGGGGCTTTGCGGCGGTGTTTATCCCACTTATTCGTGAAGTGGTGGTGGTTGAAGCCTATTATGCCTTTGGCTTTGTGAGTGCATTTATCATTACCAGTACGACGGTATTCTTTGTGCGAGATGACGCGCTACTTGATCGTGGGATTGAACCGGGGTCAGCCGAGGCGAAATCATTACGGTTTGCGGGTCTACGCGGTATGATAGCTAGTTATATCATGGGGATAGTATTAGTTACCCAAAAGACAGATGCTTTAGGTGCGATCATTGTTCTCGGCACGATTATTACTTTGTATCAATTGTATTATGCTTACGGTGGTATTAAACGTGATACCGAAAAAGTTGTACCCTTTGAACCTGTACCAGAACAAAAACGTATTTATGCGAGTGGTATCCAACGGGCTCATGATGAAGCGCGGCAACGTGGAATTGTGGATCGTGTGAATGAACTGATTGCAGAAGGGGCATTGGTTAAATTTAATGTTGGACCTGAAAAAATCACAACTTTGGTCACGTATGTGTATAACCTTGAACCCGATGCATTTGACAAACATGGGGAAGACCACCACCATGAAGAAGATCATGTCCATGAACCTAGCTTAGAGTTAGAGGAAACTTACAATAAATACTATAATGCGCGTAGTGAGATTATCGGAAGTATCGAAAAGTATTCGCATTATGGCATTTTTACATTCATCGCAAAATACTATGCGAATTGGATTAGTGAGGAACATGGTCGGGATGCCGCTGAGGTTCAAAAGTCGATGATTAGCTTGCTCTTCCCTCTTACCAATGACGACCTTGTTTGGGAAGAATATCGTAATTACAATTGGGCAAAACAACCTGAACCTGTTTGGCAGTTTAGTCGTGAACGTTATCAGTGGGCAAAAGATCAATGGCCAAACTTAAGTGGTCGTTTGACAACAATTTGGACATTGCAAGAAATGGGACTTATTCCTGACGAGATAGACATTAAAACAATCATCTCAATCAACTCTCGCAATGATTTGCGCGAGGTAAAAATTCATACACATGGAATTGACGAGGAAGATGATAACACGAGTAGCTGAGTTAGACTAAATTTGACAGGGTGATTGCGATGATAATCACCCTGTCTTTTATATATCTAACGGTAGGGTGACGTGGAACGTAGACCCTTTATTGAGTTGACTGACAAGAGCAATTTCCCCTTGATGTGCTTCGACTAATGATTTCACAATCGCAAGCCCTAAACCTGTTCCCTCAATGCTGTCTGTTTCTGGACGACGAACCCGATAAAAACGATCAAAGATTTGAGCTTTATCTTCTGGGCTAATACCAAGCCCATTGTCTTGAATACTGACGCGAATTCGTTTCCCTTGTTGTTCAGCATAAACACGAACTTCACCTTCAGGAGGGGTGTATTTAATTGCATTTCCGATGAGATTACTGAATATTTGACTAAGCCGTAACTCATCACCTTTTATGGGGGGGAAAGTTTCTGGAATGTCGGAATGGACTTGCATTGATTTTTCATATGCTTTTGGAATATTTGCTTCAAGACATTCACGCAGGATATGTGGTAAGTCGACCTCTTCCATTTCTAGTTCAATACCCGATTCAATTTTGGCTAAATCAAGTAATTCATCAATGAGTGTTTGCATGTTGATAACCGCTCTATTGAGACTTGCTATAAACCGTTGTGAGCGTTCATCAAATGTATTTGTCATTTCGAGCAAATCCATATAACCCCGCATGACACTCAAAGGTTGCTTAAGATCATGTGATGCAGTGGCTAGTAGCTCACTCTTGAGCTTGTCCGTCTCTTTAAAGTGGGTAATATCTTGCATCACAATAACCCAACCAATACCTTCTAATGGTGATAGTTGCGCATGGTAAGTGCGACCATTTGGTAATTGGATTTCCTCCATCATACCTTGATCTTTGTTGATGCCTGATTTGAAGAAATCAATCAATTCGACACGAGCAATCGCCTCTTCAAATGGTAGATCAATATATTTATCGGCAGTCATATTGAGGTTAAGTCCAGCTACCGCTGATTGGTTGATGAGTAGTATACGATTATTAATGCCAACGACGATGACGATGTCTTTAATGTTGCTCAGGATGAGTTCTAATTTCTGGCGTTCTTGCTCTGTTTCTGTAAATAGGCGAGCATTGTCAACAGCAACCCCTGCCCGTTGTGCTAATCGTTTGACAAAATCCAGATGCTCATCTGTAAAACCATTATAATTTTTGCTTTCGAGTCTGAGAATTGCTTCGACACGTTCTTCGCGCATGATGGGCACAAACATTAAAGACTTGGTTAGGTGATTGATATTACGGTAATCTGGATCCATGCTGACATCTGGAATGACTTCTGGTAGACCATTCAGCGCAACACGGTGGGTAATTCCCCCTTTATGATCTTGTTGCATCTGGATCAGCATTTGATTATTAAGCGGATAGCCATAATGTTCCATGATTCGTAAATTGTCAGTTTGCTCGTTATAGACGGATAATGCAGCAGCATGTGCATTGGTAAAACGCAGTGCCCAATCCATAATCATGCCAAAAACATGCGTCAATTGAATCGTCGCATTTAATTCTTCGTCGATCTGGCTCAGGATTTTTACTTCGTGCATCCCATCTTGGAGCTCTTTAACTTTGCTTTCGTAAGTGTAAGCATTTGCTAAATACATCGCCAGATGTGGGGTTAAGATATCAAATGTCGCCATTGTTTCCGGCAGTAAGGCTTGATCATCTGTTAGTTTAAATAGCAGAATACCAAAGAGTTGTTCGTTAATGACCAGAGGAATACTTTGTAAAGTGTCAACATGGATAATATCTAAGATGGATTGAATGGGTGAGTCTTTGACAGTATCTTTTGTAATCTGGACACTGCTGTTATTTAACCATTGATTCATAATTAAATCATTATTTGCATTAAAACTGTTAAGAAACACTTTTTTCAATTGTGATGCTTTAATTTTATCTTCTTCCACCGGGAATCTTTGTTGATAACGGAAATTAATATTATCGGTGTCACGAGTAAACAATAAAACGTAGTCGCATGTTGCAAATTGGTAAACAAATGAGAGTAAATCCGATGAAAGTTCACGGAGACTGAGTTTTGTACCGAGTTGTAATCCCGCTTGACGAATTAATTCTAACGCATCGAACGACGCAGGTTGTGGTAGGATAGAATTACTATCGTTTACACTATCTTGTGTTTGTTGTGATGAGGATTCTAGATTATTTGCCATATCTCAATATACATGTTTGCGGATAATTAATTCTATTATAGTCGGGTATTGTTATACTGGCATATAGATTCGCGTATTTATTAATAATTTTTGTGTTTTCAAACATTTCGCTTAAAACTAAAGTTGCTCAGGACAGACCCTCGGTCTATAATGCTATGGTATTGATAAGTTGGTGGAGGTAGATATGGCTGATTTCGGTGATTTAGGTGCTCAACTAAAAAAAGGTCTCAATAAAGGGCAGTCACCTGCAGATGAAAAACCCTACGACTATGCAGAAGCTTATCGTCTGCGTGGGAAAATGTTAGGTGTACTCATCCGTGATGCACGTGTTTCTGCTTCACGGACGATAGAAGATTGTGCACGTTTATTGCAGATTGATTCTAAAGTTATCGCCGCATGGGAATATGGTGATGATGTACCTTCTCTACCTCAATTAGAATTGTTAGCATATTATCTTGATATTCCTGTTAGCCACTTTTGGAGTCAAAAAACACGACAAGCCAATGAGTCAAGTAAGATAAGTGCGCAGGATGACTATATTGCACTTCGGAATCGGATGATTGGTGTGTTGTTACAATCGGCGCGTAAATCAGAAGATATGAGCCTTGAAGATTTGAGCGAAGCAACAAAGATTAGCATAGCTGAACTTAGTCAATATGAAATTGGCGAAGCAGTTATCCCCATGCACCAGCTTACTACCTTGGCAAGTGCTGTTAATCGAAATATGGATTACTTTTTAGAAACAAGTGGTTTTGTTGGTGAGTTATTGCAGATGCGTGCCGAATGGCAGAAGTTCATGGATTTAGATGAAGATGTACGTAAATTTGCATCCAACCAGACTAATCTTGGATTCCTTAAGATTGCGATGATGTTTAGCCACATGCCAACAGCTGAATTGCGTCAAGTTGCTGAAGGTATGCTTGAAATTACTATGTAACTGCGGACACGAAAGGGGTTTTTACATACTTCATGTATGTAAAATTAAATATGAGTAAAGGCAATGAACTTAAAGAACAGGGATTAAAGTTACATCAACAACATGATTATGAGGCGGCAGCACGTTTATTCCAGCAAGCACAAGAAGCCTATGAAGCTGAAGGTGCAGGGGATATGGCTGCTGAAATGTTAGTTAATATTGGGGTGATTCATCGTATATTAGGCGAGAATCAGCAAGCGCTCGATGCGATGCAAACAGCCATGCATGTCTTCAAAGATCTACAAGATCAAGATCGTGTTGCTAAGGTTTTAGGAAATATGGGTGGTGTCTATACTGCGCTGGGTGATAAAGAACAAGCTTATACTGCCTATCGTGAAGCCGCTGATATATTTGAAGAATTAAGCGATAAACAAAACTATGGCGAAACCTTGGTGGCGATGGGGTATTTACTCATTGGCAACGGCAAGTGGTTCGCAGGGGCAACAACCATTGGCGAAGGCTTAAAATATAAAGAAAGCCTATCCACAAATGAACGTATCATGAAAGGTCTTGCAGGCATCATTGGTCGTGTTCAAGGATCATCGACTAATGTCGGCGGGGATATGTAGTTTTCCCGTTTAATGCAATTTGCGATGCCTAAATTTCGTCAACTAAGTATCTTCCTTTTGCTTGTCACCTTGATGGCAAGTTTTTATATGCTCACATTTCGAGGACGTATCGAGAGCGGTGATACGTTACGTGCGCTGGATGCATTGACAAGCCAAACGCATTATGGCGACTGGCTGATGGATGAATCTGTCTGGTTTAAATACTTCTTCCGTGTGCGTACATCTAGTGAATTACCACTTACTCCTTATGATGTCGAAGAAAAACTCAATTTATATTTAGCTATTCCATTGCTACAGCTTGCAGAATTTATCCCGCGTATGGGTAACATTCATACTGTTTGGTTGTTTAATGTTATTGTGACTGCGCTAAATGTTGGCTTACTCTATCTGATTATCCGCGCGCTAGATTATGATGATTGGGTGGCTGTGGGGGTATCACTCACGGCTGGATTTGCGACAAATATGTGGGTGTATAGCCAAACATTCTTTCGTGAGCCGCTTGTTTCGTTCTTTATATTGATGTCTCTATTGGGTATCCAGTGGTGTTATCAACGTGGTTGGCTCTTACGACTATTCAGCTTTGTTTGGGCTGTTGGGATGTTTCAGCTGGCGTTTCTGACAAAATTTTCTGCTGTGATGATAGTCCCTTCGATTTTGTTTTTTGTTGCGCCATATCTTGATTTTGCGCATCATAAAAGATTACGACAATTGTCAATCTGGGTTTTGATATTGCAAGTAGTTGGTTTGTCACTTGTTATGTTATTTGACCCAACTGCCGACCTAATTAATAGATTCGTGTCGAGTATTTATGCGTTGCCTGAAACAGTCGGTTATATATTGCGAATCTATATTTTAAGCCCCGGTGGAAGTTTATGGGGAACATCCCCCATATTATTGATGTCTGTCATCGGTTGCATCTTATTATTGAGGCGAAATCAGCACCGTATTGTATGGATGATATGGTTGGCATTTGTAGGCTATACACTAGGTCATGCACTGGTAACAGGTTCGGATTGGTTTGGCGGACAGAGTTGGCCTCCACGTTTTATTGTGCCGATTATCCCCGTATTGATGATCGCTACTGCGCCTGTTTTGGATAAGATTATTCGTCGTCGCCATAAGTTGTTGGGTTTCGTGTGGATACTTCTTTTCGCCTATGGGGTATGGATACAATTTAGTGGTGTTTCCCTGATGTGGTATCAATATGAAAATTCATTGCCTCTAGAATCGAATGGTTTAACGGAGTGGGAACCCGGCTTGACGCACCTCAATTATTTCCGATGGGTCGTCTTGCCTCAACGTTGGGCTGATTTAGGAATTGATTTTCTGTGGGTGCGGACAGGTGTCCAGAGTTGGGGGATTCAGTTTGGTATCTTGACAACGGTTATTCTAGGCGCATTGCTCTGGGTTATTCGACAGTCCAAAAGCCGAGTAATGATGCTTGCCCCAATTTTTGTCGTTGCTTGGAGTGGATTAGTCGTTCTGAATATCCGCGCGGTGTATGATAAAGACCCCGTTGTCCAATCTCATAAACTGGCTCTACATGAGATGCTTGCTTATGTCACAACCCATTCTAACCCTGATGATATTCTGATTTTACCGAATAATTTTTATGAACGCTTTATCATTAATCACCTCGATCAAGCTGGACCACGTCCAATTATCTTACAACCTGAATTAGCAGAACCTGCAAGTGAAAAACAGCCCGCTGATGTCGTATCCAATAATCCAAATGATTGGTTGCCCTTATCGAGTGTTCGGGCACTGCATCATATTGCAAATTCCCATGATCGTTTCTGGTATTTGGCAAATACAAGCCCCTTCATGAGCTGGAGTTTTCGCCCGTTTGAGCGATATATGGCGCTTTATTATTATCCATTACAAGAAATTGAACTCGAACATCCTGACGAAACTGTTCGTTTGTTGGAATATAGTACCCGAAGCCCCGCACCAAACCCGTTTTCTACATTTTTTGCTGAACACCCCACAGATTTAAAATATGGGGATAACATTCACCTACTTGGATTTCAACTACCCAACGGCGTAAGATATGAGGGGGGACAAGCCGTCGAGTTATCATTGTTGTGGCAAACAGACACCCCGTTAGAGTATGACTATACTGTTGCATGGTTTATTTCCAGTGCTGAGACGGGAGAAATTGTCGTACAGGGTCAGGATTCGATGCCACAAGTAGGTTTTGCACCGACTACAAGCTGGCAATCCGGTTATCCCGTTTGGGATCATCGTGCTGTGCGCCTACCTGATAATTTGCCGACGGGTGAGGTTGTCATTTGGGTGTTAATGTATCGCTATAATCCTGATACTTCTTCGATTGAGCGTTTACGGGTCACAGGTGAAGCGGTTGTTGATAATGATACAATTGGTGTTTTGCCAATTTCAATCATGATAACTGAATAAAGTCATCTTACCTGACAAACTGAGAATCCTCTATTTCTAAAACTATCTTCGTCGTTTAAACTAAATTTACAATGCACATCAAAGTTTCAGGGAGCATGTATGGCATCAGAGTTCATAGTCCAATCACCGATTAATACCAATCATTCTAATGCGTTTCGGTTTATTTTGTCACATATTGCACGGCATCCAGTCGCCGCAATTGTGCTTATAGTAGGTGCATTTAGTAATGCGTTTTTGGCAGGGGTTGTACCAGCCTTAATTGGGGATGCGTTTGATGCGATTCGTCAAGCAGATGAAGAATCCCTCAACACTGTTTTTAATGTGGTGCTATTGATTATTGCATCCCAGTTGGTGCGGTCTGTATTACAATTTATGCGGAATTTTTCAGCAGAGGTGTTTGCCCAACGGTTTGAGCGTGATGTTCGTGACGAGTTATATTCCAGCTTGCTTGGAAAGAGCATGAGTTATCACGATTTGCAGCCCGTCGGCGAAATCATGGCGCGTGTGACCAATGATGTGCGTGAGATGAACTTCATGATGAACCCCGGCGTAAATTTATTGATTGGGGCTGGAATGTTTTTGGTCATGCCGGTGGTGTTTGCACCCTCAATTCATCCGCAACTGATTTTTGTTCCAGTGATTTTTGTTGTCACTCATGTCATCGTACAAGTTTATTTCATTCGTAAATTACATCCAATTGCCCAAGATGTACGGGCTAGCTTTGGTCATATGAATGCCCGTCTTGCAGAATCACTTGACGGCTTACAAGTTGTCAAAGGTGCGGCACAAGAAGAAAATGAAGTTGCGCTATTTAATAGCCTTGCTAATCGTGTTCGGGATAAGTTTATTGAACAAGGTGAATTTGAAGCGCGTTATTTTTCCACGATGTTGCTTGGGTTGGCATTTGTTGGAGCAATTATTCATAGTACGATATTGTTTAATGCTGGTGAGATTACCGAAGGTCAGGTGATTGCATTTGTTGGATTGATTTATTTATTTGGATTCCCTGTGTTTATCTCTCTCTTTTCATCATCACGTCTGGCGTCAGGTTATGCAAGTGCTGATCGTATCCTAGAAGTGATTAATGCAGAAACAGACCTTGATCAAAATAAAGCAGGTCATGAGGGTGTGGTTAAGGGAGATATCACGTTTGAGAATGTGAATTTCTCCTATGGCGTAGGGGATGATGTTTTAACCGATATTTCCTTTAGCGTAAAAGCAGGGCAGACGGTTGCGATCGTCGGTCAAACGGGGTCAGGTAAAAGTACGATTACGAAATTGGTCAATCGAATTTATGATGCAACAGAAGGACAGGTACTGGTTGATGGTGTCGCCGTACAGGATTGGAATTTACAATCGTTACGTTCACAGATTAGCATCATTGAGCAAGATATCTTCTTGTTTAGTCGGACAATTGCGGAAAATATCGCATTTGGTAAAGATGATATTGATATGGAGTCTATCATTAAATCAGCAAAGGCGGCACAAGCTGATGAATTCATCATGACATTCCCCGAAGGTTATGAAACCGTGATTGGTCAGCGTGGTGTAACTTTGAGTGGTGGACAACGGCAACGGTTGGCATTGGCGCGTGCTTTTGAAACGAACCCACCGATTCTGATTTTGGATGATAGTACAAGCGCAATAGATAGTGCAACAGAAGATAAGATTCAACGCGCAATTTGGTCGGCAACAAAAGGACGAACAACGATTCTAATTACGCATCGTTTGTCACAGATTCGTTGGGCAGACCATATTGTTGTATTGCGTAAGGGGCGTGTTGTCGCACAGGGGGCACATGATGACCTGCTTCAATCATCAGAATCGTATCGCCGGATTTTTGCACGCTATGATGATCCTACCACAGATGATCAAACTTCAGACAATGCTTCTATACAATCAGTGACGGGAGATTAATATGGCTGCATTATTTCGTGGACTTGATGGTGATAGTTATGATAGACAATATACTGACAAACACTTGTTTAAGCGCATTGGCGATTATCTTTCCACACACATGCGTCAAGTTTATCTGGGTATCATCGGATTTATAATTGTTGGGATTGTGACATCAGCGCGCCCTGTTTTGATCGGCGCGGCGATTGATGCCATGGTGGATGGCAATAGCGATGTATTAACCTTCTTATTTACGGTGCTTGTTGTAGTGGCTGTCAGTGAATACGTTGCAAATTATATGCGTCGTCGGTTTACCGTAGAAGTGATTGGTAAGATTGTTGCTGAAATGCGTAAAGATTCGTTTGAAGCAGCTGTCGATCGCGATCTTGCGTTTTATGATGTCCATAAGACCGGAAAAATTGTGAGCCGTATCACAAGTGACACCCAAGAATTTGGCGACGTGATGCTACTTGGTAGTGATGTCGTATCTCAATTTTTATCCGTGATGATCTTGCTGATTGCCTTGGTGAGTTATTCTATTGAGTTGACTGTTATTCTACTATTGACGATGCCATTGGTGATTGGGGTTGCGTTATTCTTCCGCTATTTGGCACGAATTGTGACACGACAAGGGTCGAGGGCAATGGCTGTCGTAAATGATAACATTCAAGAGAGTGTAACAGGCATTAGTGTCGCGAAGAATTTTCGTCAAGAAGAGATGATCTATGGTGAATTTGCGGCGGTTAATAATCAGAGCTATCAAATCAACTTGCGTAAAGGGTTTGTGATTGCGATGATTTTCCCCGCATTAAATGTCATGTCATCATTTGCGATAGCCGTAATTGTTTGGGTGGGTGCGAATTTAGTCTTTGCAAGTACAATCACAGCAGGTGTATGGTATTTATTCATTCAAGGGGTTGATCGCTTCTGGTTCCCGTTTATGAATTTATCCTCATTTTGGAGTCAATTCCAACAAGGTTTGAGTGCGGCGGAACGCATCTTTGCCCTAATTGATGCAGATAACACCATCAATCAGAATGGTGATAAAAAAATCACCAAGCTATCAGGACGTATTGAGTTTAAAGACGTGACATTTGAATATATTGCCGATCAACCAATTTTGAAGAAATTCAATCTTGATATTAAACCGGGAGAAAGTATTGCTTTTGTTGGGCATACTGGAGCAGGTAAGAGTACTATAGCTAAGCTGATTACACGCTTCTACGAATTCCAGCAGGGTGAGATATTGATTGATGGGGAAGATATTCGTTCGTTTAATGTTCAGTCGTATCGCTCGCGATTGGGGATCGTACCTCAGCAACCATTTTTGTTTAGTGGCACAGTGCTAGAGAATATCCGTTACTCGCGACCTGATGCTCCCGAAGACGAAATTATGGAAATTGCGATGAGCATCGGGAATGGGGAATGGCTAGAAACATTGCCAGAAGGACTCCATACGGATGTGGGAGAACGTGGGGCACGGCTGAGTATGGGACAGCGACAATTGGTAAGTTTGTTGCGCGTGTTGATACAAAAACCGTCGATTTTTATATTGGATGAAGCCACAGCCAGTATTGACCCTTTTACAGAAACCCAAATACAAGAGGCAATCGACCTCATTTTGTCACGCTCAACATCGATTTTGATTGCTCATCGCCTGAGTACGGTGCGGAGTGCAGATCGGATTATCGTGATCGACAACGGCGAAATCAGCGAAGAAGGCGACCATGACCATCTCATGGAAGCCAACGGACACTATGCAGAACTCTATAATACCTATTTCCGTCACCAATCCTTGAGCTATGTTGAAAATGCCAAAGAGATGTTCTCTCAAGCAGGTGATTAATCACTGTATCAATGAGCAGGGTTGTTAAGAATCCTGCTCGAATCTTCTCCAAAAGACTTTGTAAAATAACATCGAACTTTGTTAAGCCCTTTTAAATCAAACAGTCTCATAATAGAGTATCCATACGCGCCAATAACGACTATACTAGAAGTGTTGTTAACCCTCAAAATTTGGGGGAATGGACTATACACAATGGGAGTATACTTTGTCTATGCAGGAACGTATCGTACAATTCTCTCAACGATTTTTACCTCTTTTTGACCGTTTAATGCTAGGTGTGGAATGGCTACTCAAACAGATGATTCGGGCTTTGGGTTGGCTCAATTCCATCAACATTCCCCTTTCTCCCATTCAGTGGATTCTCTTGTTCTATGTGATATTTGGGGTTGCTTATACCGTGTCTACGCCTATATTCGAGGCAAATGACGAGCTGTGGCATTTTGGTGTGGTGCAATATATTCGTGAGACCGGCGAGTTGCCGATACAACAATTTGATGGCACGGATACGATTTATCAACAGCATGGTAGTCAACCACCATTGTATTATGCGCTGATGTCTGTGCTTACGTCACCATTTTCTATTGATGATGTTGATGACTATCGCACTTTAAATCCACATGTTACTGCTAATCATCCTGATGCGTTTGGTAATAAGAACATTGTTTTGCGTGATGAATCACTCCCGATGTTTGAAGGTACGGGGCTAACGATCATTGTTATTCGCGCTATTGGTTTGGCATTGGGTATCGTGACGATTGTCGCCATATATGAAATCGGTAAATATATTGCGCCTCAACGTCCTACAGCGGCGTTTATTGGCGCGGCACTCACTGGTTTGAATCCGATGTTTATCTTTGTGAGTGCATCTGTGAACAATGATGTATTGGCGATGGCACTAAATATTGGCTTGAGTGTGTTCTTTGCAGCCTGGTTTGAACAGCTCGGTTGGATGCCCCA
>Ga0209475_10003197_pt1 | contig 15387 bp, 14 predicted proteins | sample tdDd471_FD_187128 | JGI IMG/M metagenome (GOLD analysis project Ga0209475, IMG submission 187128) | Marine sediment microbial communities from the Atlantic coast under amendment with organic carbon and nitrate - tdDd47.1 (SPAdes)... | ecosystem: Environmental > Aquatic > Marine > Coastal >... | reverse complement strand
AAATGAGAATAACAATAGCCAGACTATAGCCTAGGCTAAAGCTTGAGAATAGTAATTTTTCTTTCCCAAAGCCATGTTTTTTGTGATCACCCATAACTTAATAGCATTTCACCGTTATTTTTAACAGATTAAGCAGCATACCTCAAAATCCGGTCATTGATTGTATTATTTTGGCTTGACAAATAATTTAGATTTACTTAAATGAAAGCGTAACAATGTTACTCTACAGCTCAACTCTTGAACCATTAAGTATTTTTTTAATGAGTAATATAGAATAATTAAAACTAAATAACATTTGCTTCGAAGTTGAACATAAAGCCACATAACAGAATACAAGCTGCATCAGCTTCTCTCTATTTTGTACTTTATTTACAATACGTTAATTACAGAACTCCAGAACAACGACACTCAACAATGGATCAACAAAGTAACGATGTTAGATGAACTCAACCCAGACGTTAAGGAACGATTAGAAAAAGCCGTTTTGGAAATCTTCTCCACATCCGATTTCCACAAGGCAAGCATTCGTGTTATTGCCGAAAAAGCTGGCGTAAGCTTCACAACAATCTACAAACATTATGGAAGTAAAGAACGACTTCTTTTTGCTTTTGTCAATATCTGGATGGGCAAGCTCACCGAACGAATAGCAGATCACCTGAACGGCATCGAGGATCTCAAAGAAAAACTCAGGAAAGTATTCTGGCTGCACCTCGATTACTACGAGCGCAATGAAGGACTTGGCCGCATCCTCTTTATGACACTGCCAATGAAGACATGGATGACAGACGAATCCTTTGACCAAAAAAAGAGAGTTAAACTGATAATCGACGTACTCAAAAAGGGCCAACAACAAGGCATAATCAACCCGAACGTCAGGGCTGGATCCCTGCTGGACTTCATGTTGGGATTTATTCAACGTACTTTCTTCATGTGGATAATTCGTGGCAAACAGGAGAGTCTGGTCAAAGATGCCCACAACCTTTTCGAAATGGTCTGGCAAGGTATGGCGAATCCAGAGACTATCCGGTACATCAACCCGACGGACCTCCTAGACCATCAAGAGGAATACTAAAACAGCCATTGCTCAGCTCAGGTAACAATAAGGCTGAACAATAGAGAACAAACCTAAATCAAGGAGCACAGAACATGCCTTTGGACAAAAGAACAGTCTTGCTGAACAAAAAAGAAAAAATTGCCCTTGGAGGAGGAGAGGAGCGAGTCAAAAAGCAACACGCCAAAGGCAAGATGAGCGCAAGAGAACGACTCCTGCTCCTTTTTGACGAAGGTACATTCATCGAAACAGATGCTTTTGTAAAAAACAGATGTACCAGATTCGGCATGGATAAGCTGGACCATGAAGGAGAATCTGTAATTACAGGCTACGGGCAAATCGATGGTAGAGTTGTCTTCGCTTACTCCCAAGACTTCACCATTTCGGGTGGGTCCCTGGGTGAGATGCATTCAAAAAAAATCTGCAAAACCATGGATAGTGCTGCCAAGGTTGGTGCACCTCTCGTCGGCTTAAACGATTCAGGTGGAGCCAGAATCCAGGAAGCTGTCGATGCCCTCAACGGGTTTGGAGATATATTTTTCAGAAATTCAATATATTCCGGGGTCATCCCTCAGATATCTGCCATCATGGGACCATGCGCCGGGGGTGCTGTATATTCACCGGCTCTGACCGATTTTATCTTTATGGTCGACAAGACCTCGCAGATGTTTATCACCGGCCCACAGGTTATTAAAACAGTTACTGGAGAAATTGTATCTGCCGAGGAACTTGGAGGGGCAATGACCCACAACAGCGTTAGTGGCAATGCTCACTTTATCGCAGATAACGACCAGGAGTGCCTTGCTCAAATCAGAAAACTGATCCAGTTTCTGCCTTCAAACAGTATGGAAAAAAGTCCGACCCTCGCCGCAGATTTGGACATTAACAGGCCGATCCCTGAATTCGATGACCTGATCCCAGACAACCCCAACAAACCCTACGACATACTCGACGTCATCCTTCCCCTTACTGATGACGGGGTTTTTATGCAATCCCAACCCTATTTCGCCACAAACATTATAACCGGATTTGCCAGGATTAACGGAAAATCAGTAGGTGTCATAGCCAATCAACCAAATGTGATGGCAGGCTGTCTCGATATGAACGCCGGCGACAAAGCGTCCCGATTCATTAGAACCTGCGACGCTTTCAACATCCCACTACTAACCATCGTCGATGTCCCTGGATTTCTCCCGGGTACTGCCCAGGAATATGGCGGCATCATTCGACACGGCGCCAAAATGCTCTTTGCCTACAGCGAGGCAACGGTACCAAAGGTCACCCTATTGACCCGCAAGGCATATGGTGGAGCATACCTTGCCATGTGCTCTAAATCCCTGGGCGCAGACATGGCGTTCGCCTGGCCGTCAGCCGAAGTTGCTGTAATGGGTTCTGAAGGTGCAGTGAACATAATTTTTAGAAATGATATCGCCAAGGCAGAAGATAAAGCTGCAACTAAACAGAAGATACTCGATGAGTACTCAGCCGAGTTCGCTACCCCATACAAGGCCGCAGAGCGCGGATTTGTTGACGATGTTATCGAGCCACACACCTCACGCCAGAGAATTATCGATGCTTTTAACATGCTCGAAGGGAAACGGGAAAAACGTCCTGCAAAAAAACACAGTAACATTCCACTCTAACTAAAGGAGAAAAACATGACAGTTACGGAACTGCTGGCACTTTTTGCCAATCCCGACGTCATGCGGACCTTGTCAGCCTCAGACAAGCTCTTGGCAGGACTCATCACAACCATACTTGGAATGGGCATCACCTTTAGTGCGCTCATCATTTTGCAGTTCATCATATCATGGATGGACAAACTTCTTAATAATTCTAAAGCTCCACAATCAAAGGCCCCGGTAACCGCACCTGCAGAAAGTCCCTTACCAAAAGCCAAAACCGAACCTCAGCAGGATGACAATGAACTCGTCGCAGTAATTGCCAGTGTCATTGCTATGAAGATGAAAACGTCGGTTGAAAACATAGTAATCAAAAACATTGAAAAACTTGACGACCAATCCCCCGCCTGGAATCGAGCAGGGATTATTGAGCAAATGAACAGCAGACTATAAAACACAGGAGGTCCCATAGATGAAAATGTTTAGAGTTGTTGTAAACGGCAGTGAATACAAAGTTGGAATCGAAGAATTGGCTGAAGACAACACTTCGCATCCCACTCAGGCCAAAGCTGCTCCAGTTTCTCAGCCACCCCGGCCAAAACCCGTAGCAAAAGCGCAACCTCAACCTACGCCGACAAAAGCAGAGCCTGCTGCAACCGGCGGAACCGTAGTTGCCCCCATGCCAGGCACCGTAATTCAGGTTGCTGTAAATAAAGGCGACAATGTAACTAAAGGACAAACGCTCCTGGTTTTAGAAGCAATGAAAATGGAAAACGAAATCATGGCCCCCGCCGACGGCGTGGTCCAGGAAGTAAACGTTGCTCAAGGCGTATCGGTCAACGCTGGCGATATCCTTATTGTCCTGTCATCTTAAAGGGAGACACCTACCATGCTGGAAGCTCTTCTCGAATTCGCCAAAAGCACAGGGTTTTACGGCCTAACCATAGGCTCAGTCGCCATGATCGGCGTGTCATGCCTTCTACTTTACCTGGCCATTGTAAAAAAATTCGAACCACTACTCCTGGTCCCAATCGCCTTTGGTGTTCTACTGACCAACCTTCCGTTTGCCGAGCTAATGGCCGAACCGGTAATGGAAATAACGGAACACGCTATTCACACCACCCAACCAGGCGGCTTGCTCTACTATCTCTTCCAGGGGGATCACCTGGGAATATTCCCTCCCCTGATTTTTATGGGCGTGGGTGCAATGACTGACTTTGGCCCTCTCATTGCAAACCCCAAATCCCTTTTACTCGGCGCCGCCGCACAGTTCGGTATTTTCATAACCTTTATTGGGGCTATCGCATCAGGCCTCTTTACAGCTCAAGAAGCAGCCTCCATAGGAATAATTGGCGGAGCTGATGGACCAACAGCTATCTTTCTGTCATCAAAACTTGCCCCTCACCTCCTAGGGCCCATTGCCATAGCCGCATACTCCTACATGGCTCTTGTACCGATAATCCAGCCGCCAATAATGAAACTGCTGACCACTCCAAAAGAAAGGGTTATAAGAATGACCCAACTAAGAGAAGTGAGCAAAAGAGAAAAGATCATTTTCCCGATTATCGTAACGATAATTGTATCACTTATGGTACCTCCTGCAGCTACCCTCATTGGCATGCTGATGCTCGGCAACCTGTTCAGGGAATCCGGCGTTGTCGGCAGACTTGAAGACACTGCCAAAAACGCACTCATTAACATCATCACAATTTTCCTGGGTGTAACCGTTGGCGCGACTGCTACTGCAGAACAGTTCTTAAAGATAGAAACTCTTGCTATTCTCACTCTTGGGGTCGCAGCATTTGCCATAGGTACCGCATCAGGTGTCCTTCTAGCTAAGGTAATGAACAAATTCCTGAACATGAACATCAATCCACTGATTGGATCAGCCGGTGTTTCTGCTGTACCGATGGCGGCCAGAGTCTCTCAGGTAGTTGGTCAAAAAGAGGACCCTGGTAATTTCCTACTCATGCACGCCATGGGACCAAACGTTGCTGGTGTCATTGGCTCTGCTGTTTCTGCAGGCGTAATGTTATCACTTTTCGGCAACTAAGATCTTAGATATGTTGTGCTTGTTTGTCAGAAAAAACTCGCAAAGCCCCTCCCTAACAAGACGGGAAGGGGCTGAGATTCGAACCCTTTATCAGTGTTGCCAATACTAAGTACCACATTAAACAAAAGTTTGAATGATCGCATATCAGCTTTTTACTTGTAAAGTTATCTGCAATACATTACAACATAGCGAGTAACAATGTTATCCACAAAAAATATACACCAGCCTATTGCTGTATATTTTAATGATAAATCAAGTTTTTAACTTCTTGCAACAGCAATAACGACACTACATCAACGTCGTACTAGATGGCTTTTAATAGGCAAATATACTGGGATGCTTTTCACCAGCAAGAACAAAGTTTTTCAACTCTTACCAAACTGTCACTATGCCAGACGAATTAAACGGCGACATACACAAACGACTCGAGAAGGCTGTTCTTGAAGTTTTTTCCAGCTCTGATTTTCACCGAGCATCTATTCGTGACATTGCCAATAAGGCTGGTGTCAGCTTCACCACCATCTATAAGCATTATGGTAGCAAGGAACGTTTAGTTTTTGCATTTGTCGATATTTGGATGGGCAAATTAACTGATCGAATTGTTGATCACCTACAGGGCATCGAAAACCTCAAAGAAAAACTTCGAAAAGTTTTTTGGTTACAATTGGATTATTACGAGCGCCATGAAGGACTTGGCAGAATAGTTTTCATGACTTTACCAATGAAAACCTGGATGGCTGACGAAACATTTGATCAACCAAGAATGATGACGCTCATGATAGATGTCCTGAGACAAGGACAGAAAGAGGGGATTTTCAACCCCCAAGTTCGTGCAGGAACCTTACTCGATTTTTTGATGGGTTTTGTTCAGCGCAGTTTTTTCATGTGGATCTTACGCGGTAAAACCGAATCTCTTTCCGACCAGGCAAACATTATGTTTGAAATGGTCTGGCAGGGCATGTTGGCAAATCCTCAACAACTTACTCAGGGCTCCGACCCTGAAAAAAAATAGAGCCTAATCGAGGTTAGATATAGTTCGATTGGCAACAATTCTTACACTTGGAGGCATACAATGGAAATATTGAAAATTGATCATCTTGGAATAGCCGTGAACAGCATTGACGATGGGAAAAACTTCTGGTCAGAAGTACTCGGCCTTAAGTTTGAAGGTGCCGAAACAGTCGAAACACAAAAAGTAACCACCGCTTTTTTCCCTGTTGGTGAAAGCGAAGTCGAACTTCTTGAGTCAACCGCACCAGATGGCCCTGTTGCAAAATTCATTGAAAAAAAGGGAACAGGGTTCCAACACGTTGCATTTAGGGTTGCCAATATCGATGAAGCATTGCAAGAGTTAAAGGATAAAGGGATACAGCTAATAGATCAGGTACCCAGAATAGGTGCAGGTGGTGCCAAAATCGCTTTCCTTCATCCAAAAGCAACTGGTGGCGTACTCGTTGAACTTTGCCAACGCGACTAAACATAACTCATCCAACTGATCCTCATTCTTTCCCCTGCCGGGGTTATGACTTGATATATCGAAGGAGCACCAAATGTCAGAACAGCCAAATTTAGAAAAATGGGCAGAACTCGCCTCCAAGCAAATGAAGGGAAAATCTGTTGACGCACTCGACTGGATGACCCCGGAGGGTATAAAAGTAAAAGCACTGTATACTGCAGAAGACCTTGAAGGGATGGAAGCGGTCAACAGTTTACCTGGCCTACCACCCTACAAGCGCGGTCCCATGGCTACTATGTATGCCGGTCGCCCTTGGACAATACGTCAATATGCTGGTTTTTCCACAGCCAAGGAGTCTAATGCCTTTTACCATAAAGCTCTTGCCGCCGGGCAGAAAGGCTTATCAGTTGCCTTTGATTTAGCGACGCATCGAGGTTACGATTCAGATCACCCTAGAGTAGCAGGAGATATCGGCAAAGCGGGAGTAGCAATTGACTCCGTAGAAGACATGAAGATTCTCTTTGACGGTATCCCACTTGACAAAATGTCCGTTTCCATGACCATGAACGGTGCCGTTATTCCGATCCTTGCCGGGTATATTGTCGCTGCTGAAGAGCAGGGCGTCAGCCATGACCAGCTTTCAGGCACCATCCAGAACGACATCCTCAAGGAATACCTGACTAGAAACACTTACATTTACCCCCCAGGTCCATCTATGCGGATTATCTCCGATATCATGGCCTTCTGCTCTAAAACAATGCCGAAATATAACACAATCAGCATCAGCGGTTATCACATGATGGAAGCTGGGGCCAACAGCGTTCTTCAAACGGCCTTTACCTTGGCTGATGGCGTTGAATACGTCAGAGCAGCCTTGAAAAGTGGCATGGATGTCGATACCTTTGCCCCAAGACTTTCCTTCTTTTTTGGCATCGGCATGAACTTCTTCATGGACATCGCCATGTTAAGAGCTGCCAGGTTTCTCTGGCATCGTCTCATGAGTGAGTTCAATCCGAAAAACCCAAAATCTTCTATGCTGCGGACCCATTGCCAAACTTCAGGCTGGAGTCTCACCGAGCAGGATCCTTACAATAACGTTATCCGTACAACGCTTGAGGCTATGTCTGCAGTGCTTGGCGGCACCCAGTCCCTACACACCAATTCCTTTGATGAGGCAATAGGGCTCCCCACAGATTTTTCTGCCCGGATTGCTAGAAATACCCAAATCATCATCCAAGAAGAATCTCAAGTTTGTCATGTGATTGACCCACTAGGTGGCTCTTATTACATTGAATCTCTAACCAATAGTATTATCGATGAAGCACAAAAAATCATTGATGAAATTGCAGATCTTGGCGGCATGGCCAAAGCCATCGAAAGCGGTATGCCAAAAATGCGCGTCGAAGAATCTGCAGCCCGAAAGCAAGCACGGATCGACCAGGGCCTTGACGTTATTGTCGGTGTGAATAAATACAAGCTCGCTGATGAAAAAATTGACTTTGAGGTCAGGGAAGTCCCGTCAACAGTTCGCGACGAACAGGTTGCCCGCATCAAAGAGATAAAGGCCAGTCGAGATCAGGCCGCAGTGGATAAAGCCCTCGCTGATCTTACCGAAGCTGCTAAAAACGACGGGAACCTGCTCGAAGCTGCACTACCTGCTGTTCGTGCAAGGGCAACTGTTGGTGAAATTTCCGATGCCATGGAATCAGTCTTCGGCAGATTCGTTGCAACAACCCGTTGCATTTCAGGGGCATATTCTTCTGAATTTAAAGCAGAAGATGAAACTATCAGCGCCATCAAAGAAAGAACAAACAACTTTTTTGAAAAACAAGGCAGACGTCCTCGATTACTGGTCACCAAAATGGGTCAAGACGGACATGATCGTGGCTTTAAGGTCATAGCCAGTGCCTACGCTGACCTAGGCTTTGACGTAGATATCAGTCCAATGTTTCAGACGCCTGAAGAAGCTGCTAAAATGGCTATCGAAAATGATGTCCACGTTGTTGGGGCATCCAGCCTTGCAGCGGGTCATAAATCTCTCATCCCTGCCCTCATTGAAGAATTGAAAAAAATCGGTGGTGGAGACATTCTGGTTGTAGCCGGCGGCGTTATTCCTCCCGCCGACTACGATTTCCTTTTTGAAGCTGGCGTCAAAGCTGTTTTTGGACCAGGGACTCCAATCCCCGTTTCTGCAGACAAGACCCTTTCACTTCTTGAGGAAAAATATCTTTAGTTACACAAAGAGGTAGTACCACAACAGGTCCGGCGATTTCCCTCGCTTGATCGCTGGATCTGTTGTGTTTTAGGATCTTTTATTACAATATCATCTACTTTTATTTTCAATCGACAACCTATCCATGCTTAAAAGTCCTCAGGAATATATCGATGGCGTTCTTAGACAGGACCGCCTGATGCTTGCCCGAACTATTACTCTCATCGAAAGTACCTTGCCCGCCCATCAGACAATGGCGAGAACAATTATTGACAAAATACTGCCCCAGACCGGCAAGGGTATTCGCATTGGTATAACTGGAGTTCCCGGTGCAGGAAAAAGCACCTATATTGAAAGTTTTGGCAACATGCTCACAGAAATGGGCCATAGAGTTGCGGTCTTGGCAATCGATCCAAGCAGCAGCCGAAGTGGTGGTTCCATCCTCGGTGACAAAACGAGAATGGAAAAACTTGCAGTCAACAAAGATGCCTTCATCCGCCCTTCCCCTTCTAGCGGAACGCTAGGTGGTGTTGGCAGAAAAACCAGAGAAACCATGTTAGCGTGTGAAGCTGCTGGTTATGACGTTGTGATCATCGAAACCGTCGGAGTTGGTCAATCTGAGACTACCGTTGCTTCGATGGTTGATTTTTTCCTGGTGCTTATGATCGCAGGTGCCGGAGATGAGCTCCAGGGCATCAAAAAAGGAGTTCTTGAGGTAGCCGACACCATCGTCATCAATAAGTCGGATGGTGACAATGTAATGCGTGCGGAAATTGCCAGAAAAGAATACGAAACTGCACTCCATATGCTCATGCCAAACAGCCCCAACTGGAGCCCAAAAGTCCTCACTTGTAGTTCGATTGAGCAAACAGGTATTGACAAGATCTGGGAAACCATTCTTGATCATAGAAAAAAACTCACCGAAAGCGGAGAAATGGCAGAGAAAAGAAAACACCAGGCGCTCGACTGGATGTCTTTTCTGCTGGATGAGGGATTGCGTCAGTGGTTTTACAATGACCCTAAGGTAAAAGCAGCAATACCCGGGTTACGAAAGGACGTTGAACTGGACAAGACATCGCCTACAGCCGCAGCTGACAACCTGCTCGCATTCTTGAGAGATAGTGGGCAATAATAACAAAAAGGCTTTCGTAACTCCAGACTAGTCTCCTATTTGTACCATCCTGAATATTCGATATAGTTCTCAGCGATCCTCTCAATTTCACCAGAGATAAGTTCAAGGCTAATGTCTTTAACTTTTTTAGCCGGAACTCCAGCATAAATTACACCTGATTCAACATGTGTCCCTTGGGTGACAACTGAACCAGCAGCGATTATTGTGTTACTCTCCACGACACAGTTATCCATAACTATAGCTCCCATCCCAACGAGAACATTGTCATGGATAGTGCAGCCATGCACTATGGCGTTATGACCTACAGAAACATTATTGCCAATATTGGTTGGAAATTTTTTATAGGTACAGTGGACGACTGCACCATCCTGAATATTCACCTTATTGCCCATCCGGATATAATGGACATCTCCACGAAGTACGGCATTGAACCAAATCGAACATTGATCCCCGACTACCACATCACCGACAATCACAGAGTTTTCAGCCAGGTAACAATCTTTACCAAATTTTGGAGTGTGGCCATTCAATTCCTTAATAATCATTACAAGCTCAGATACCTATTAGTAGTAATAAAAAAAGAGGCGCGAGACTTCACAAGGATAAACACCCTGAAGTCGCGCGCCCCTAAGAAAAAGCACCTTATCAACTTTTTCAGTTTATCTACGTTAGCTTATTACGCAGAGAACAGCACCTTTTGCAACAGAGTCGCCACTTCCAAACTTTATACCGGAAACAGTCCCATCACAGGGAGCAACAAGGGCGTTTTCCATTTTCATGGCCTCTAAAACCACAAGTGCATCACCTTTCTTTACTACATCTCCCTCTTTTTTCTCGTATTTAACGATCATACCAGGCATAGGCGCAAGAAGTAATGTTCCATCAGCAGGGGCTGCTACAGGTGCAGCAGCTGGAGCTGCGGCTGGTGCAGGCGCAGCTGATGGAGCTGCAGGCCTGGCTGCAACAGGCTGTGCAGCAGGGACCGCTTGAATATCTCCTGTTGGATCAACTTCAACATTGAAATACTCATTATCCACAAAAACGTTGAAGGTTCTAAGAGCAGAAGTTTTCGCAGGAGCATCCCCTTTGGCCTCAATCAAAAGACCAGCTTTTGCTTTCTTAAGAATCTCATCCTTTTCCTTCACCTCTTCGATGGTGATAGCTTTCACACTTGCAGGCGGCTCAGATTTTCCGTATTTCCATTCCAAAAATTTCTTTCCGGTAACTGGAAACTGAGCGTACAGGATAAGGTCGTCCATATCAACAGCAAGATCACCGATCTCGGCTTTAGCCTTTTCTAATTCAGGCTCTAGTACCTCTGCCGGACGACAGGTAATAGGCGTCTCTCCACGGGGATAACCCTTCAGGGCTTTCTTCTGAAGTTCGGCATCGATCGGAACCGCAGTTTTGCCGTAAAGACCGTAACAGAGATCTTTTACCTGACCGGTAATCATTTTATAGCGCTCATCAGGGGTGTCATGCAGCACATTGTTCACAGTCTGCACACCAACGATCTGACTTGTGGGTGTAACGAGAGGGATCTGACCAAGGTCTTTACGCACCCTCGGCAATTCCTTGTACACCTCGCCGATCTTGTCCAGTGCATCCATATCTCGCAGCTGATTGACGAGATTGGACAGCATACCACCTGGAGTCTGATGGAGAAGGACATTAATATCGATAATGGAGACCTTTGAATCATCCAGCAGATGTTTATACTTCGGCATCACATCTTTTTCAAAAATCTCATTGATGACCGCAAGCTTTTTAATATCGAAACCAGTATCACGATTTGTACCCAGTAGCGCCATGACGAGTGGCTCCACTGCAGCATGTGATGTTCTATAAGCATACGGTGTCATACACGTGTCGATAATGTCGACTCCAGCTTCGATTGCCTTCAGGTGAGTCATCGGCGACATACCTGAAGTGAAATGACTATGGAGGTGAATAGGAACCTTCACCGCCTTCTTCAAGGCTTTGATCAACGGATAAGCATCATATGGCGCTAATAGTCCAGCCATATCTTTAACACAGACGGAGTCTGCCCCCATGCTCTCCAGTGATTTCGCCCTGTCAACATAGTAATCCAGATTGTAGACTTCACCACCAAGACGTGGTTCAGTAAGGGTGTAACAGATGCAACCCTGGAAATGTTTACCACTTTTTTTGATCTGCTTCACTACCGTCTCGAAATTTCGGTAATCGTTTAGAGCGTCAAAAGTTCTGAAAACATCCATACCATTTTCAGCAGCCCTATCAACAAAGGCATAAGCCAGATCATCAGCGTAGTTACGATAACCAACAAGGTTTTGCGCACGCAGCAGCATTGAAAACGGTGTCTTTTTAATATACCTTTTCAGGGTCCGCAGTCTCTCCCATGGATCTTCATTGAGGAATCGATGCATGGTATCAAACGTTGCACCCCCCCAAGTTTCAATCGCCCAAAAACCGACTTCGTCCATGAGCTCGGCAACCGGGATCATATCTTCAGTTCGACCACGAGTCGCGAAAAGAGATTGATGTCCATCACGAATGGACAGATCCATTATTTTCACAGGATTCTTGGCCTTTGGCCGGTCTGCGGAATAATTCAATGGGGTCATTTTCACTTGATCACTCATCCTATGTCTCCTATATACCTGATCTTTAAACTTTAGATTCTATTAAAAGCGTGTAAACGCTCTTATTTGTATTAATTTCCGCATGGCCATCATTTCCTGACTACCACTCTGCGCCCACGGACTGTATACGGCACCTTTAGTCTCACTAAGAGATGCCTGCTGTTCTAATGCCATCGCCTCTTCCTGTTGAAGATAGAGACTTACAGCAGCCAGGGCAGCGGACAATTTCTTTTTTCTATCTGCCATTAACTCACCCACTGATTTTTTTAGTACCTTACAGATGTTTTTTGTCTTATTGCAAAGAAAACGCTTTCTCAAGGTACTTATCCCCCCCTTGAGGGGTGTTTATCTTAAGGTCATCCTATTCCGCTCAAGAGCCTGACTTGGCGGCATTAAAGATTTAAGCACCGGCTATGTAGCCGCGTAACGCATCCTTATGCACTATAAATTGCGTACTCTGTCTCCTGCCCAAGCAGTTGGTCAATCACAATTTGAATTTCTGTACGCTTGGGATTATTGACCCAGCTATTCCAATCTTCCACAGAGCGCCAGGTTGAGATAACCATACACTCATCATTTTTATCGATTCTATTATAGGTTTCCCCTGAGAGATACCCAGATTGTTCCAGCGTAAGTACCCGCAATTTTTTCAAAAGGATTGCCAATTGGGCATTGTTTTCTGTCTGTACCTTTCTTTTTATAAATATTTTTACTGCCATGTGAATCTCCTCGTTTATGATCAAAAAGGACAGCGATCAGTTAAAGTGGGATATTGCCATGCTTTTTCATCGGATTGGTGTCACGTTTGTTCTGCACCAAGCCGAGTGCCCTGATGATTCTCTCACGGGTACGAGCAGGTTCAATAATATCGTCTATATATCCTCGCTGAGCAGCAACATATGGATTTGCTACCTTATCTTGATACTCTTGCTCTTTATCAGCAAGAAATGCAGAAGGATCTCCGGCTTTTTTAGCATCTCTACCGTATAAAACACCGGACGCGCCTTTTGCTCCCATCACAGCGATTTCAGCAGTTGGCCAAGCATAATTGATATCTCCCCTCAGGTGCTTGGAAGACATAACACAATATGCACCCCCATATGCCTTTCTGGTGATAACTGTGACTTTCGGGACAGTAGCTTCAGCATACGCATAGAGTATTTTCGCGCCATTCCTAATAACACCGCCATATTCCTGTGCTGTACCCGGCAGAAACCCTGGTACATCGACGAAAGTAACAACAGGAATGTTAAAACAATCGCAAAATCTTACAAACCTGGCACCCTTTACCGATGAATCGATATCCAGGACCCCGGATAGATTTAACGGTTGATTGGCAACGACACCAACACTCATCCCGTTATACCTGGCAAAACCAACTATAATATTTGGTGCAAAGTTTTCTTTAATCTCAAAAAAATCCCTGTTATCAACGGTCTGCAGAATGACTTCCTTCATGTCGTAGGCGGCATTTGGATTATCCGGCAGAATCCCATTGAGATCGTTGGTAACGCGATTTATAGGATCAGAGCAAGCAATAGCTGGAGGATTCTCCATATTATTCTGCGGCAGGAAAGAAAGCATTTTCTTGATATAATCAATAGCATCAGCACCCGATGTTGCAGCATAATCGGTTACCCCACTGGTGCTCGAATGCATTGCAGCTCCACCCAGTTCCTCGGTAGTAACATCTTCAAAGGTCACAGATTTTACGACCTTTGGTCCGGTGAGAAACATATATGACTGGTCCTGCACCATTATGATAAAATCTGTCAGTGCTGGCGAATAAACTGCCCCACCGGCACAGGGCCCGAAAATAGCGGAAATTTGCGGTACGACTCCAGAAGCCATGACATTTCGTTGAAATATCTCCGAGAAACCGGCCAGACTTTCAATACCTTCCTGGATGCGAGCTCCACCTGAATCATTTAAGCCAATAACCGGGGCCCCGTTTTTCATGCCTAGATCCATAACCTTGCAGATCTTTTCTGACATAGTTTCAGACAGAGAACCGCCGAATACAGTAAAATCCTGGGCATAAACATAAACAATCCGACCACCCACAGTACCATGACCGGTGACCACACCGTCTCCGTGAAAGGTCTGTTTCTCCATTCCGAAGTCTGTGCATCTATGGGCCTTGAACATATCGAATTCTTCAAACGATCCTTTATCGAGCAGCAGATCGATCCGTTCTCTGGCGGTCATAGCCCCTTTTGCATGTTGCTTGTCAATCCTTGCCTGACCACCACCCAGTTGGGCCTCAGCCCTAAGCTTCTTTAGGCGGTCGAGTTGGTCATTCATATTCATTAGTGTCTCCTTGAAACATTATTCACAGTGCACTTTGCAGGTCACCATCATTGCGACTATCTAATCAGGAAAAAGCTTCTTTACACAACCTACCCAAAGAACCCAGATCTTCACATACATAGAGACCAGCATCTTGCATGGCTTCGATCTTAGCCGCAGCAGTGCCCTGCCCGCCGCTTACGATTGCACCTGCGTGGCCCATAGTTCTACCTGGAGGAGCAGTCAAACCGGCAATAAATCCAACCACTGGTTTTTTCATGTTGCCTTTAATCCATGCGGCGGCTTCTTCTTCGGCATTACCTCCGATTTCACCACACATAACCACCGCTTTGGTCTCGGGATCCTCATTGAAGGCCTTCAAGCAATCGAGAAATCCGGTACCGTTAACAGGATCGCCACCAATACCGACACAAGTAGTCTGGCCGAGGCCGACTTGTGTCAACTGATGCACCACCTCATACGTGAGGGTTCCTGAACGGGAAACAACACCAACCGGTCCGCCTGGTTTATGAATAGCTCCTGGCATAATGCCAATTTTACACTCACCCGGAGTAATAATACCTGGGCAGTTTGGTCCGATCAGTCTGCTGGTTCCCTTGGTAGCAAGGTAATTTTTAATTTTCATCATATCCATAACCGGAACGCCTTCGGTTATGCAGACAATCAGCTCGACACCTGCGTCAATTGCCTCAAGTATGGCGTCTGCTGCAAAAGGAGGAGGTACTAGAATCATGGAAGCATTGGCACCTGTCTTGTCCCTTGCCTCTTGAACCGTATTAAATACAGGGACCGAATCCATTTTCTGGCCACCTTTTCCCGGCGTCACCCCTGCTACCACATTTGTGCCATAAGCAATACACTGCTGGGTATGGAACTGTCCTTCCTTGCCGGTTATACCCTGAACAAGGACACGTGTTTGGGAATTAA
>Ga0209475_10003195_pt1 | contig 15389 bp, 10 predicted proteins | sample tdDd471_FD_187128 | JGI IMG/M metagenome (GOLD analysis project Ga0209475, IMG submission 187128) | Marine sediment microbial communities from the Atlantic coast under amendment with organic carbon and nitrate - tdDd47.1 (SPAdes)... | ecosystem: Environmental > Aquatic > Marine > Coastal >... | reverse complement strand
ACGTCCGCCAGCAGGCCGCCGGGGGTGGTTTTGAAGGTGGAGGCATTGAAGGACGCCAGTCGTTTTCCGGCAACGTCTTCAACATCCCGGGACACCACCAGGGTGTACCAGGTATCCGGGTCAAGGTCCGCCAGGGGGTTGAGGGTTACAACCGTGTCCGCCGCAGAGAAGGAATAGGGCGTAACCGGATCAAGGAGCACTGCATCGGGGCTGGCGCAATCGGTAACGTTTTGTCCCTCAATAAGGCAGATATTGGGAGTTACACCGTCTGTGGCCGGATAGTTGGGATTCTCAGCCGGTTCGTTTTGCACGGTTGCGGTGTTGATGCTGTTGGAGAAGGTCACTGTGGGCTGTGTGGCAATGGTGACGCCAATGGTGTTGTGTTCCGGGAAGAGTTCTGCGGTCAGCTCCGGCACCAGTTCGGTTTTGAAGCTGAAGGTCGCCTCAGGAGCCAGTACGCAGCCGTCGTTGCTGGGATCGGCGGGGTCTTTGCCCGGCACGCACACGCCGCCGGCTCCGCCCACCACCGCAAAGGTGTAGTCAGTATCGTAGCACAGGGCGGTGCCGTCGCACAGGGCGTTGGCGGTGTCGTCCACCGGATCAAGCTCGATGGTGTCGCTTGAGGGAGCAGTGCAGATAATGGTTGCGGGCAGGGCGTTTGCAAGGTCAGCCACGGTGCCGCGGTTGATGTATACGGTGGTGCCGGTAATGGTGGCGCAGTCCACTTCGCGGTCAAACACAATGCGGATATTCTGGTCACGGGCAAAGGAGATGGAACCGCCCGCATTGGTGGCAAGAATTTGCACCAGGGTCATGTGTTCGGTGCCAAAGCCGAAGCGGTAGTCCGGCACCAGATAGCCCTGGGTGTCATCCGCCGGATTGACGGCGCTGACCGCCAGCCGGGCGTCACGAATATCACTGGAGAGATACACCAGCACGTCACGGCCCCAGCCAAAGGGGCTTGTGGCGGTAAAGGTAATAGTGGGATTGCCATCGGTACAGGCCCAGGAACCGCTGATGGCGGCGCCGGTGGTGTCGATGGGATCATCGGCAAACACGCCGTCGTCCCAGCGCACTTCGAGGTTGCTGTCGGTGATGCTGGCGCAATCGGGAGCCGCAGAGAAGGTCACGCTGATGGTGTCGGTGGTGTAGGCCACGGTCCGGGCGTTGTGTCCCGGAACGGTGCTGACAACATAGAGTTCCGGCAGGCGGATGACATCCAGCAGCATCACGATATCCTGAGGCAGATTACCGCCGCGAACCGTTGCGCGGTCGCTGGCAATCTCTGCTGCGGCGGGATCGCTGCTGCCACGAAGAGTGATGCGCACCTTGGTGCCGTACAGGAAGGGGACTTCCGGGGTAAAGATGGCGCTGTTGTCATCTCCCACAAGATCCGCTCCCGCAGGGGCGTCGGCGGCGTTCCACAGCAGGCCGCCGGGAATTTCGCCAAGAGCCGGATCGGTCAGAGGATTGGCCAGACCGGTGACATCTTCGATGATAATGCCGGTGCCCAAAGCTGCGGTGGTTTGGGCCACGCCTTCGCTGAAGGTCATGATAATGCCATCACTAAGCTGCATGGACAGGTTGCCGCTGGTGGTCTCGATGGCAATAAGGCCAAGGGCCGGAGGATCAACGGTGCTGTAGGCGATGGAGTAACCATCCCGCAGGTGTCCCTGCAGAGGATCGGCTCCAGAGTTGGAGGGATCGTTGGCCGCCCGCCAGCTCAGAATGTCGCTGGTCATGGTCACAACCACATCGCGGCTGTACTTGACGGGAGTGGTGGGAATAAAGGTTACGGTATCCACGCCATCGGTGCAGTCGAACGCGCCATCTACCGCAGCGCCCGGGGCTTCGGGATCGCTGCCAGCAAAAGCGACGGTCATGCCGGTAAGGATGCTGTCGCAGCTCACGCCTTCGGAGAAGGTGATGGTGATGTCGGAATCAATGGGGATGCTGACAGCGGTGTCGCCGGGAACCGCGGCGGCCACATACAGGTCCGGCAGCAGTTCCACCGCAAAGGTGGTAAAGACGTCAGCGGGAAGCTGGCCGCCACGCACCGTTGCGCGGTCGCTTTCAAGGTAGTCGGTATTGGCGCTGCCTGCGGCGTCCAGTGCGCCCGCAAGGCGTACCCGCACCACAGTGCCCCACTGCCACCAGGTATCCGGGGTAAAGGTCACCTGATTGTCGCTGCCGATAAGCTGGCGTTCGTCCAGCCATTGGGTTGCAGGAGCGTTCCAGGCAAAGGTGCCGGGGATCACGCCGTTGGTAAGTCCGGCGTCCAGTTCCGCTGCGCTCAGGCCGGTGATGTCATCCACAACAATATAGTTGTACAGGGCAGCTTCATCAGCGGCGTCAACAATGCCGTCGCCGGTAAAGTCACGGCGGATGCCTTCGGAGAAGGTAATGACAATGGCTTCGGGATCAAGAGTCCCGGTGTCACCATCCAGATCGCGGTGCAGGACCGAGCCGTTGGCGGAACCCTTGACGGATACCACCGAAAGGGCCGGAGGATTCACGGTGCTGTAGGCCATGGTATAGCCGCCCCGCAGGTGCCCCTGCAGAGGATCGTACAGCGGGTTGATGTCACGGGCACGAAGGCTGGCGATGCTGTCGGTCAGGGTCAGAACCACATCGCGGCTGTATTTGATGTCCGGGTCCGGCACCAGAATCAGTTGTGTGGCGTCATCGACGCAGGCCGGGGTAATGTCGCCGGGCACCGGGCTATCGGCGGCTTCGGGATCTGTTGCAGCAAAGACCGCCAGCAGCGATCCGCCGCTTGCAGCGTTGAGATCCACAGTGTTGCAGTCAATGCCTTCGCTAAAGGTAATGGTTATGGGCGTGTCAATGGCCACGTCGGTGGCGCCATCCGCCGGAACCGTGGCGATCACGCTGAAGTCGGGAATGGTTTCCACGTCAAAGAGATATATCTTTGTTTCGGGCAGTTGGCCATCCCGGAAGGTTGCGCGGTCGCTGTGGATGCCCGCCAGCGAGGGAGCCGCTTCTCCCACCAGGGTGATACGCATTTTGGTGCCGTAGCCAAGGGGAGCTGACGGTGTAAAGGTGACGCTATTGTCATCGCCAATCAGTGTGGTGTCCGGCGGAGTGTCCACGGCGTTCCACACAAAGGAGCCGTCAATGGCGCTGTTGGCGGTGTCGGTCAGGGGATTTTCAAGGGCCGTGACATCTTCCACAAGAATCAGTCCGGCGGCGGCAAAGTCGTCACCGGCGGCGCGGTCCACACCTTCGGTAAAGGTGATGACCAACGATTCCGGCGCTTCGTTCACAAGCCTCACAAGAGGATAGTGACCGCTGCCGGAAACCACGGATTCCACGCCCAAAGGCGGGGGATCCTGCATGCGGAAGTTGTACTGTACCGTTGCGGGAAGCTGACCGCCCCGGAAGGTTGCGCGGTCGCTGGCGAACACGCCCGTAAGCGGATGGATGGTGTCATCGTCGCCGGTCAGGGTGACCTGCACCAGAGTGGAGTAATTCAGAATCTCAGAAGGAGTGAAGATCAGAGTGATGTCGGAGCCCACAAGGTCGGTGCCTGCGGGAAGGTCTGCGGCAGCCTGTCCATCGGCGTCCAGCCAGGTGAGGCTGCCGGGGATCATGACGGGGTCGTCGTTGATTTCGGTGACATCCATAACCGCAAAGGCGGAGCCGGTGTCTTCGGCGTTCAGCAGGCCGTCGCCGTTAATATCGATAAGGGACTGGGCCACGCCTTCGCTAAAGCGGAAGGTAAAGGAAGAGGGCACGCCGCTGCCGGGTTCGGTTTCCCGGGGAATGTTTTGGGTTTCACCCTCCGGGGCGGCGGAGGGACTCGCCTGCACCAGAGTAAGGGGCGGGGGATCCTGCATGCGGAAGCTGTATTGCACGGTCGCGGGAAGCTGACCGCCCCGGAAGGTGGCGCGGTCGCTGGCAAACACGCCTGCAAGCGGATGCGTGGTGTCGTCGTCGCCGGTGAGGGTTACCTGCACCAGGGTGGAGTAATTCAGAATCTCCGAGGGGGTAAAGATCAGGGTGATGTCGGAGCCCACAAGGTCGGTGCCCGCAGGAATGTCTGCGGCGGGCTGTCCGTCGGCGTCCAGCCAGGTAAGGCTGCCGGGGATCATGACGGGGTCGTCGTTGATTTCGGTGACATCCATAACCGCAAAGGCGGAACCGGTGTCTTCGGCGTTCAGCAGGCCGTCACCGTTAATGTCGATAAGGGACTGTGCCACGCCTTCGCTGAAGCGGAAGGTAAAGGAAGAGGGCACGCCGCTGCCGGGGTCGGTTTCCCGGGGAATGTTCTGGGTTTCACCCTCGGGGGCTGCCGAAGGACTCGCCTGCACCAGAGTAAGGGCCGGGGGATCCTGCATGCGGAAGCTGTATTCCACGGTAGCGGGAAGCTGTCCGCCGCGATCCGTGGCGCGGTCGCTGATAACAATGCCTTCCAGAGGATGCTGGGCCGGGTCCACATCACCGGCGATGGTGATGCGCAACAGACGGGAATAGTCCAGCAGATCAACCGGGGTCAGGCGGATAACCGCGTCCCGGCCAACCAGATACAGGTCGGTGCCGTCATCGGCGGGAGGTGCATCCTCAGCCACAGCGCCGCTCATATCCAGCCATTCAATGGTGCAGGGGACAACTGTTTCCTGCTCCAGATCCTCGCTAATATCCACGACGGTAATTGCGCCGGTGTCTTCGGCGTTGAGCAGACCGTCGCCATTGGTGTCGATAAGGGTCTGGTTCACGCCTTCGCTGAAGGTAAGAATAAAAGGAGTTGCCTCGCCGGAGTTGGGAGCGGTTTCACGCAGAATCCCGGATTCGTTGGCGTCGGGTTGGGCAACGATAAGGGACAACGGCGGAGGATCAAGGGTGGCAAAGGGAATGGAAATATCGCTGGCCAGATGCCCGCCGGCGTCGGTTGCTTCAACGCTTTTAACTGCGTCGGTCAGGGTGAAGGCCAAAAGGCGGCTGTAGCCGTAGGGAGCCGCCGGGGAGAAGGTGACGATGGTGTTGTCTTCGTTCCAAAGAATGCCGTCGGAATCCGCCGGGTTGATCAGCACCGGGTTTTCGCTGTCGGTGATATCTTCAACCATAAAGGATTCGCCGTACACCACCGAAGCGGTGTCCACGGTGTGTGAAAAAATGATCCGCACCGGCTGGGCCACGGGCACCTTCCAGGAACCGGCGGCGGGATTGGTGTACACCACGGAAAGCACATCCGGGTCGATGGTGCGGAAGTGCGCCGTCACCTCAATGGCAAGCTGACCGCCAAAGGAGTTGCTGGTATCCTTTTTGGTAATGCCTTTGGTCAGATGAATGGCATAGGTTGAAGAATAGCCAAAGGGAGCAGCTGGGGTGAAGACCACCGATTTCAGGGCTTCATCATAGGTCAGCGCACCTTCAACCCGCTGGGGGTTGTCCGGGTCCGTGACGTTTTCAACGTACACGTTTTCCGGGTCAATGGCGGTTGCTTCCACCACTTCTTCGGAAAACACCGCTGTGACAGCGGTTTCCAGCATGACGCCCTGGGTGCCGTCCGCCGGGGACAGATACACCACCCGCAGGGGGCGGTCAACGCTGACAACAAAGTCTTCGTCGCTGCAGCCGGTGGCAAACAGGGCCGAAGAAGCCAGCAGGGCGGCCAGTAATACGGTTATCGTGTAATGTAGCTTCTGCATAATATCACTCCTTGATCCGCATCAACGCGTCGTAGATCAGAATATATACCGGTATCCAACCAGCACGCTGGAGCCACCGAGGTTGCCCAGTTCGCGGTTGAATTCAGGGTAGTCGAAATCCAGGTAAATGCCGGTGTGGCGGTACACGGCGGTTACGCCGCCGAATTTTCCGAAGCGGAATTCCAGACCACCGCCCACATAGTAGCCGTAAGCGATGTCACTGGCCTTGTTGGTGCCGTCAAAGGTGTGTCCTTCGCTCCAGGCCACGATCATGGAAAAACCGGTTTCCGCATTCAGGTACAGCCAGGGTACGCCAGGAATGGGGATATCAACCTGGGGTCCGAAATACATGGGCAGGGAATGAATCTTCCAGTCAAAATCGTACAGGCCGATTTGCGGGTCAAGATTCTGGCCGCTGCCGGAGGTGGGGTAATACCCGATATCCAGACCAATGGAGATGTTGGGGTTCCACCAGGGCAGAATATAGCGGATGTCCGCATGAAACGCCCAGGTGGTGTCAACGCGGCTGGTGGGGATAAGCACGTTTACCTTTGCCGCCACGCTGACATACTTCAGGCCAGGCTCATCCTCAGCCTCTTTGCTTGCCTTTGCTTCCGCCGGTTCTGTGGCGGCGGGCTTGTCCCGGGCCGTGTCTTCTTTTTGCGCGCTTTGCTCCTTTTGAGGGGCCTTGGCCGGTGCTTCCGCTTTGGGGGCTTCCGGCGTTGTCTGGGCTGCGGTCTCAGCCTTGGGCTCCGCCACAGGGGCGAGGGGCACCAGAGGCACCGCCACCAGCGGAGGTGCTTCATCGGCGGGTTTCTCTTTGGCTATTGCCTGCTCCGGGGCCGCGGCATAGACCGCCACCATTTTCTTTACCTTTGCCAGCCGTACCAGCAACGGCACCGCAGGGGCGTCTTTCCAGGCTACCCGATAGATATGGGAACCTTTGGGCACCGCAACGATAAGGGGGCGGTAGGCTTTGGGGGCCTTGCCGTATGTGACTTTGCCCTTGGTAATAGAGAATTCGTTGGCCGAGACAAACTCGCCGTTACGGGTGATGTCCAGACTGCGGGTGCCGGAGAAATCCTTGTCCCGGCTGACATTCACCACAATCATCAGGTTTACGGGGCCTGTGGCGCTGAAGTCAAAGCTGTCTTTGGCAATATGGTACTGTTTGGTTTTCTTGCCTTCTTTCAGGGCCTTCTTTGTGGTCTTGCCGGTAATATCCACAGAACCGGCTTTTGGGGCCGCCGCCACAGTGCTGCACAGCAGCATGAAAATCGCTGCGCCGACCACAATACGCTTCAGGAGGCGTGGGGAACATCTCATGATCAACCTCCGGTTTCTGATGATGCGGTTTCCGTCTCTGCTTCCGCAGCCGGTTCCTGATCATCCTCTGTCAGTTCCTCCTCCCCGCTAACCTCCTCCACACTATCCGTTGTTTCCGTTTCAATGCTTTCGGTATCTTCGGTAATCTCAGTATCTTCAGAGCTTTGTTCTTCAGTCTCTGTCACAGCGTCACTTTCCTGTTCCACCACTGTGTCGTCGTCGCCGTCGGCTTCGGTCATCTCCTCGTCCGTGGCGTCAACGGCATCCAGATCGCCGTCCTCAAGCCCGGTTTCGGTGACAAAGCTGAACCGCGCGTCCTCCTCCATGGGAATGCCCCACTGGTCGGTGATCTGCTTCAGCGCGCCGATGGTGTAGCGGGTGTTGTGAGCCAAAGGCTGCAGAAGGGTAAAGGTGGCGGTAAAGGTTTCGCTGTCCCAGGTGGTTGCGCCATCAACATCGTAGACAAAAATGGTGTCGGAATTGATGGTGGATGGGTCCATGGCTTCGCTGAACTCCACGGTAATAACGGCGGTGTCAACGGCTACGCCGGTGGCAGCATCCGCGGGAGTCACCGTAACCACATAGGGGACCGTCTCACCGACGGTAAAGGAAAACTGGTGTTGGGTATCCTGTCCGTTGACATCCAGCGGGATACCGTCCACATCGGTGATGCGTCGGGAGACGTATACCTGATAGCTTGCGCCCTCCCGCAGGGGAGACGCAGGCGTAAAGGTAATGGCGGTGCCGTCTTCCGATACCGCCAAAGCGCCTTCAACATTGTTTTGCTCCCACTGAACCCACAGGGCAAATACATTGACCGATGCAGGATCGATGGCCTCGGAAAAGGTCACCTGCACCGTTGCATCCACCGCCACATCAACGGCTTTGTCGGCCGGGAAAGTCTCCAGAATTGTTGGAGCTTTTGGATCGCTTTCGCCGGTGGGGGAAAAGGAGTCAACACAGCCGGCAAGTAGTATTGCAGCTGCTATGCCTGTACAGACAAAAAACACTTTCCACTTCATGATATTACGTCCCTTTCATTGGATATTCATTAGATTATCACACGAAGTAAAAAGTTCCCAAAAAAATGTGAGAAGTATAAAACATGTCCCGTTATGAGAATAACGAATGGGTGCGGCTCGCATGCAGTGTCCCCATCATCCGCTGATTTAATTTTGCCCGATTTTGGGCAGGGGAAGCTAAACGAAGAAAACGGACAAGTCCAGTGTTCTCAAGATTACAGTTCGATGGCCCTAATCAATTATCCCATGCCACTCGCAAACTCTCTGTTTCTGGTACGTTAATTCGATATGTGGAGCCAATGAATTGAGCATCGCTTAATTTCAGAGAATTTTTATGGCCCAAGTCTCACTTATTCCATCAATTCGCCAACACCTAACCGGCTCTCCCTATTTTGGAGACGCCGGTTTTTGTGTGCCCGTGATCTGCATTTAGGCCTGATTTATAGGGCTTTCATCTATTTGTCACTATCCAATTACGCCTGCAAAAACGGACGCCAATCCGCACACAAAAAGAAACAAGTTTAAGGTCACCAATGTCGTAATTTCCAGTAGAATATTCATGAAAACAGCTTTGCGGGGCAATTACAAAAAAAACAAGTGGTTTTAGATTGGAACGAATTTTCGGTGCCCACGCCGGTCGCGTCCCGTGATTTTCGATTTTCGTCCCGGGGATTTTTTTTGATTTGCCATGTTTTGGCGATTATTTTCTGCTAAAAATCGTGCATTAATGCGATGCGTTAGCACGGGCAAGGGGCCCGGAAACACATCAAAGTTGACAATAATGTCCGCACACATCTATAACTAAAAGTGTCACACATTATCAGTATACATGATACGGCAGTATGCATCCTGATTACCGCAGCATTGAGCCGGCAGAGATGGCATTGCATCGGGGTAGTTTGGTAACCACCAAAAACGGGATTGGGACATGCATATTCGGGCAAAGAAAAGCAGGGAAAATGAGGGACGGGCGGCGGCGCAAGCTGTCGGGAGCAATGGCGGACACACACAACCGCCCCTTGTCATTATGCGCAAAACCGCCGCACCCGCAGGCGCCAGTGCGGTTCAGCGCATGATGGATGAATCCCCGGTCAAAGCCCCGGTGATCCAGCGAACAACCGCCGGAGCCTGGATCGGCGGTGCGCTGGGAACCCTCCTGGGGGCGACGGGGTTTCTGGCCGGTCCGGTTGTGGGGGGGCTGACAACCCTGGCAGGAGCGGGGCTGGGAAGCCTGGCTCTAAACTATTTGACCGGACCGAACCCTGTAAGCATTGCTGAAAATGAGGTAAAATCCGCCGATGAGGCAGAGCCCATATCATATCCCAGCGTTACAAGCTGCATGACCATCACTCTGGTGCTGGCAAATGGTAAAAAAGTCGGTGGTCATATCGGATTGTACGCCGGACCTGTTGCAGGCGTCATTGGCCGCATGAACGCCGCCAGAAACGGCGTCGCCGTAACCACCATCCTTGCAAAAGGGCATGGCTCCATCTGGGGAAGTCATCTGGAAAACACCGATGAACTGCGCCCCAGAATACGGGAGGAATTTCTCAGGCGACACCCGGATGAGGATTTCCACTCAATCGACTATGAAGAGTTTGGTGAAATTCAGGGTACGCTTTCCCTGCAGCAGAATCAGGGGGCTTTTACCGCATGGCTTGCCCCGCAGTTTGGCGGCGGCAATGTCATATATCAAAATGCACAGGACGGAGCGGTATACATTAACGCAAACGGAAACTTTGGCTGAAATACGGGGCTGGTGAAATGTACACACGGGCAGAGAAAACCAAAGAGCAGGAAAGCCGGGCTGCAGCGTATGCTGTCGGGAACAGGCACCACAATGGAACGCAGGGAATCGGGCTTGTGGATAATCGGGCTGAGACAAATGCCCTGCAATGCCTTCACCCGATGGCACATGGTTCCCTGATACAATCATTCACACCACAAAAAGGTAAATCCCATTTTAAAAAACATACACAAAGCATTCTCCAGCTGGTGGCGCGCCCAAAAGGAATCTCCACCAAACTGGCAAGAGCAAGATGGAGGATGAAAAAACGAACAGGAGTCACATTTAAACAATGGAAACGCGGGTACGAAGCCCAGCATATAATACCATGGGCAGTGGCCAATAAATTGGGGCTGCCGATGAAATACATAAATCTTGCATTTAATGGAATGATGTTACCCTCAGGTCGCAAACATGCAGCGGACCCGGTATATAAGGCAACATCAAGGTTCCTTGAAAGACCAAGACATATCAAAATCGGCGGGTGCCATAAAGAGTACAGTAAAAACGTGGAACTATATATAATGAGCTATATGAAGAGAAAGAAGCGAACAACCTTACATAAACGACATATGAAGCGTATAGCCAGAAGATTACGCCGTGCAACCAAGCAGCATCCGGCAACCGGTTATATTCAGGATATGCAATTCCCTGATGCTTAATGCATGCACTTGCAGAAAATGCACAGGAACATTGTCCCCCCCCTAGCCCAAACCCCAATATCTACACCCTTAAATACGTCGTGAAGAAAGCATTTAAGCTCCTACACCTCTGTAATGCCAAGGGTTTGCCGCCTGCGCGGCACTTGTTCAGTACGGCATGCGAAACGTTCCTGAAGGCATAACGCCCAATGATCATCCATAAGCAAAAATGGTTGTAAATTTTCAATTCCATTAATTTTACTAAAAAATACTTGCGCTTATTCCGGCTTTGACTATCCTGAAATCATGTCATACAACTAAATGGTATTTTGCCACGCGTTTTACCATGAGGATTTACACAGAAGTACATATGTAGATACGGTATAGCAATCCCCTGGATATGTTATGCCGTAAAGTTTCGGGGTACATGCAGTTGTTTTAAGACGTTGTGGTCTGAATGCAGGTAAGTAAGATTTACTGTGCTGTATGCCACTTGGTCGCGCATATTTTTCGAGGGAGCGCAAACGCAGGTATGATTGAGCAGGCAATTCAGATTATTGCTGAAAAGCTGAACCGGCATTTAAAAAATGCCTTTTCCAGCAATGAAAATCTGGTGGAAGTGTCGAATATTGTTGGGCAGGACGGGGCCGTGTCCCCAAATGTCGACAACAAACTTGTTCTGTTTGTAGTAAATATTGAGCAGGAAATCCTGGCAAACCGCCATGTACATGACCGTCTGCCCGGTCCGGGCAGGGTTCCGGTCATCTCCAAACCCGCTTACATGAACATATATATATGCCTGGCTGGAACCTTCAGCGGAAAGAATTATTCGGAATCTTTAAAGCTGCTGTCCCACGCCATTGGCTTTCTTCATAATAACTGTGTTTTCGATCATTCCAATACCCCGGAACTTGATCCGGTGTTTAACAAACTGGTGTTTGAATATGTAAATCTGGATATCCGGGATTTGAGTAATTTATGGGGAGTCATCACCGGCAAGTACCTGCCATCCGCCCTGTACAAAGTACGGATGGTGCCCGTGGGCGTTGAACAGCTCACCGGCCAGGATCATGCCATTCACGGGGGCTCCACGGCGGTAAATCGCAAAGACTAAACAGGCATTCGGCTTGATCAGAAGACGTTGCAGTACAAGGAGTTGCAGTACCATGAGCCACTACAGGCAGTTGTTCGATCTTCAGATACACCACAGGTATTTCGCCCATGGCACAGGCGGGGATATGGATGTCGTGCCCACAGAAGCAACCCGGCGGCTTTTGCAGGCAACCGGGCTGTTGTGGCGCTCTGCGCCGGGTTCTTTGGGCGTACTCTTCAACTCCGATGACACCGACACCCTGATATCCCGCATTAAAGACAGCAGCGAAGAATTGAAACTGTGCTTTTGCCTTGTTTCCCGGGATCCGGCGTTTTCCTGTTATTCGGACCTGCAACCGGCTGGGGATGATTCCGTGTACTGTTTCAACAACTGGACACACCAGCCAAACGCGGACGGCGTCACCCTGCTGCACAGCGGCGACCATGTGTCATCCAGCGATCTGGTGCAGCGGGATAGCATGCTTGCTCAAGGATATTTCAGCAGCGACACCCTGCGTAACCCTCTTTGCCTGACACTGATTATCGATATTGACAACAGTTTTTTGGACAAAGGCCGGGGCCTTGTCTGCAATCAGTACCGGCTGGACATAAACGCCCGCAAAACCTACTGGAAATATTACCTGCTGCACGGCTTTGCCGACCGGGACCTCATTATCAAACATCAAAGCAATAACGGCGAAACCGCATTTGTGGACGAAGGCAGACAGGTGCTTTCAAACAATCAGTCAGCCCGGGTCTTTCGCACCGAAAGCCCGCTGCAACTGCAGGATCGATACGGGTGGCAGTTTCAATTGAGGGAACGCACCGACACGGGAGAAAAGATTCTTTTGAAACGATTGCCGCTGGCCGGAGCCGGCCGGCTGCACAGAGAGGAAATTGACGGAAAGCCAGAGTTCGTATCCGAGATATATGTCAACTGTTGAGCCGCTTCATATACCAGCATGGCTGCCCGGTGATTTGATAGTGACCGGCATTGAAAAGGTACCGATTGTTTCTTAACCAGGAAAGGAGTCATTCATGGGAGCCATGAAAACCCCAGGCGTCTACATTGTAGAAAAAAATGCATTTCCCAATTCGGTGGTGGAGGTAGCAACCGCCGTGCCCGCGTTTATCGGCCATACGGAGATTGCCGACAACAAGGGAAAACCGCTGCTGAACAAGCCCAAGCGCATTACGTCCATGGCAGAATACCATACACACTTTGGCGGTGCCCCTGCCCAGGTGTTTACCCTCACTGCCAAAACCGACAAGGTTGCCATTCTGCCGGAGCAAAAAACCTTTGCCCTTGCCGGCAAACAGTACTGCCTGATTCCCGGCGGGAAGGATTATCTGCTGTATAACAGCATGATGCTGTTTTTCCAAAACGGCGGCGGCCCCTGCTATGTGGTATCGGTTGGGGATTATGGTACCCCCGTGGCACCAGACAAGCTCCAGGCCGGAGTCGATACTCTGATCAAAGAACAGGAACCCACCATGGTGGTGATTCCCGAGGCCGTCCGGCTTGGTTCCGGCGACTGCGCGGCGGTGCAGCAGCACAGCCTCATGCACTGCGGCGATGTGATGAAGAGCAGATTCGCCATCCTCGACGTCTTTGACGGATATAAAGAGGAAGAGGAATGCATCCCCCAGTTCCGCGATGCCATTGGTAAGAATTTTCTCAATTTCTCCGCCGCTTATTACCCCTGGGTCAATGCTGCGGTGGTGCTGGAAACCGACCTTAACGGCAAATACTTTGCCCCGGAATCCAAAGACCTGCTGGTAAAAATACTCCAGCCGGACCTTGACTATCCGGGCTTCCCCGCTGCCGCAACCCCGGCAAAAGACAAAAAAGACGTCGCGCCCAAAGACAAGGCCAAGGCCGATATTGTCGCCGGTCTGCTGGCGCTTTTTGATGAGAAAAGCACTCCGGATGCCGAGACGATCTCCACTCTGCACAACAACCTTATCGCTCTGAGCCCCACATATAAAAGCCTTATCGACGACATGCGCTATCAGTTGAACCTGCTGCCTCCTTCCGGCGCCATGGCGGGTCTGTACACCATGGTGGACAACAATCGCGGCGTGTGGAAGGCCCCGGCCAACGTGAGCATCAACTCCGTGGTTTCTCCGGCGGTAACCATTTCCAGCCAGCAGCAGGAAAACCTGAACGTGGACATCATGGGCAAATCCATTAACGCCATCCGCACCTTTATTGGTGAAGGCACCCTGGTATGGGGCGCACGCACCCTGGACGGCAACAGCCTGGACTGGCGCTATATCAACGTTCGCCGCACCATGATTATGCTGGAAGAATCCCTGCGTCTGGCCTGTAAGGCCTATGTGTTCGATCCCAACACCGCCAATACCTGGGCAACCATCAACAGCATGATCCGTAACTTCCTGACCGGCATCTGGAAGCGCGGCGGTCTTGCCGGCGCAAGCCCGGATGATGCCTTTGTGGTGAAAGTCGGTCTTGGCGAAACCATGACCCCGGAAGATATTCTTGAAGGCATCCTGCGGGTTACCGTACTGGTGGCCATCACCCGCCCGGCGGAATTTATCGAAATTACCTTCCAGCAACAGATGCAGAAATCCTGACGCAGATAAGCTGGAAACATTTTACAGGAAAAAAACATATTGTTCCAACCGTAGCATAATGGAGGTCTATTATGGCTGATGACGGAAGCGCACAATCTAAAAACGTATGGCCGTTGCCAAAGTTTCATTTTGAAGTCAAATGGGATTCGGAAGTCATGTCCTTTCAGGAAGTCTCCGGACTGGACATAGAAGCACAGCCCATCGAATACCGCCATGGCGACAGCAAGGTGTTCTCTACCATCAAAATGCCGGGCATCGTAAAATCCGGTAACGTAACCATGAAAAAGGGCATTTTCAAATCCGACAACAAGTTCTGGGACTGGTTCAGCCAGATCAAAATGAACACCATCAAGCGGTTGCCGGTGACCATCAGTCTTCTGGACGAAAGCAACGCCCCCACCATGGTGTGGACCCTGGCCAATGCATGGCCCACCAAAATTACCGGTACGGATCTTAAATCCGACGGCAACGAAGTGGCCATCGAATCCATTGAAATCGCCCATGAGGGCATAACCATCGAAAACAAATAGAACTAAGGCAGTGACATGACAACCTCAGGACCAGACGCGCAATATCCGCTTGCGGGATTTTATTTCAAAGTCACCTTGAATGACACCGATACGTCATTTCAGGAAGTCAGTGGTATCAGCGTGGAGGTTGAGACGGAAACACTGTATGAGGGGGGAGAAAACAGGCGCAGTTATCAGGTCCCCAAGCGCATCAAATACCCCAATCTTGTTTTGAAGCGCGGGATTGCACCTGTTTCATCTCCCCTTGTCGATTGGTGTAAGAAAATCCTTGAGTCAGAATTTACCGAAAAAATAAAGCGGGATTCATTGAATGTGCAGTTGATGGATGCAGAAGGCAATCCCATCCGGGTGTGGAATTTTACTGACGCATACCCTGTCAAATGGAGTGTAGATGCCTTCAATTCCCAGAAAAATGAAGTCGCCATTGAAACCATAGAACTGGTGTACGCCAGTTCAACAAGGGAGAAATAAGCGGCAATGACTATTGAAGTACGGCAAATCGTAATAAAAACCACGGTGGTTGAGCAGGACCGGCACCAAAATCAAACCCCGGAGCTGTCCTTCAAACTGCCGGTCCGCGAGCGTGAAAAGCTGCTCAAAGAGGTTCGTCAGTATGTGCGCAAAATCCTCAGAACACGGGACCAGCGATAAATGTCCGGCGAAAAAAAACGGCTATTGATATCTGCCTGCAAAGTCAATGACGGAAAAGTATCGGTCTTAAGCGG
>Ga0209475_10003192_pt1 | contig 15398 bp, 12 predicted proteins | sample tdDd471_FD_187128 | JGI IMG/M metagenome (GOLD analysis project Ga0209475, IMG submission 187128) | Marine sediment microbial communities from the Atlantic coast under amendment with organic carbon and nitrate - tdDd47.1 (SPAdes)... | ecosystem: Environmental > Aquatic > Marine > Coastal >... | reverse complement strand
CCCATGCCGTCGATGTCCTGGTGTCCCTGCCGGCTTTCCTCGGCAACCAGGGCCTCAACAACGAGGCGCCCCGTACCGAGATCATGCTCGCACGCGAGGGCGGGCTAACGTCCTCACCCTCAAGTTCATCCCTGCGTCTGCAGGGCTTGACCGTGACGGGCGAAGAGACTGATCGCCTCCATCCCGGGCTGGTCTTGACCGACGGCGAGGTCGACCTCGCCCTCGTGGGCGTCCGCGTCATCGGGCTGGAAATGGGCACCGGCGATGCACCAGGTGGGGCCGCCCTCCTGGTCACCGCCGCAGGCCGGATCGAGGCCGAAGATTGCTACTTCCGGGATAACCGGTCGCCGGGTCGTGGTGGGGCTGTCCATCTCGGTGCGGATCTGACCGCACGATTCATCCGCTGTGAATTCGTGGGCAATGAAGTGGTCTCCGGGAGCATGCGAGGCGGGGCTTTCTACGTCGGCTCGCTCACCAGCCCCAGCTTCCTGGAACTCCTGGATTGCCGGCTGGAAAACAACGCCTCCGGTGGACCCGGCGGCGCCCTGTCCACCCGGGGAGCCGGCGTCATCGTCGACGGTGGCGTGGTTTACGGCAACCGCAGCGGCGTGGTCAACAACTGGTCCGAAGGGGCTGGCCTCCATTTCCGCCGCGATGAAGACGAGCATACCGAACCGGTGTCCATCGAGGTCCGCAACGTGCTCTTCGAGGCCAATCGCGGGAATTTCGACCCCTCCCTCGTGGCCGGCGACGGCGGTGCGGTCTTCACTTCTGGGGTGGCCGATCGTTTCCTGCCCATCACCGTGGAGGACTGCGTTTTCCGCGACAACTTCAATGACCAGGGTTCGGGTGTCTACGTCAGCCGCTGGAGCGACGGGGTTGTTCGCCGCTGCCGCTTCTATGACAACGATGCCTACCATGACGGCGCCGGAATCATGAAGGGCGGGCACTTCCTCGCCAACCGGGGAGAGACCCTGACCATCGATTCCTGCCTCTTCGTCAACAACCGCGCAGGCTTCGACGCCCAGGGCCAGGACACCCATTCCTACGCCCGCGGCGGGGCCATCTGCTCGCGCATGCGACCACGGGTGGTGGTGCGTCATTGCACCTTCATCGACAACAAGGTCAACACGTCCAGCTACAAGTTCGGCGATGCCTTCGCCCACTATTTCGAAGAAGGGGCCTGGGGCGACGACATGCTCTGCGTCCTGCAGAACTGTGTGTTCTGGGGTGAGGATGGTAACCACGTGCAGGCGTTCTGCGACGAGGGCGGCATGCTCGAGGTCAGCAACTGCGCCACGGCCGACGGGGAGATGGTCACCGGCGGCTTGCCGGAGATCGAACCCGTGATGTTGGATGGGGTCCCGTTCACCAGCCTTCGCACCGGTTTTCCCCTGGCCGACGGCCCCCTCATCGACATGGGCGCGGACCTGGGCTTCATCGTCGATCTGGATGGTCGATCGATGCCCACCGGCGATGCGCCCGACATCGGTTGCTACGAGTGGCACGAGGTCACCCCGGTGCAGGACACGCCCACGGCCAGTCCGCTCTTGACGGCCGGCCCCAACCCGTTCAATCCTCGCACGGTCCTGAGCTGTCGTTTGCCGATGGCGGGTCAGGTTGCGGTGGTGCTGCATGATGCTCGTGGGCATCATGTACGCACCCTCTGGCGGGGGGACCTGCCGGCGGGGGCTCACCAGTGGACATGGAACGGCAAGGATGACCAGGGCCGCGATTGCGCCACGGGAATATTCCTGGCGCGACTGGTGCTCGACGGTCAGACCGCGACGGTGCGCAAGCTCACCCTGGTTCGATGAAGGAGCGTTGATGGCTCACCCGCTGCTGGTCTTCCTCCACCTGGCCAAGACCGGGGGGCGGACCATGGATACGGTCCTGCGCAACACCTACGGTCCGGGCTATGTCCAGGCCGTACCCTGGAGTCCGCCGCGGGAGATGGGTGCCGACGGGGAAGACTTCATTCTACCGGTGTACGATCCCGACGATTTTAGACGCCTGCAACGCCTCTGCCCCTGGATGCGGGCCGTGGGCGGTCACTCCCTGACCATGTGGTCCCAGCTGCACACGGTCCGACCGGTGCGCTATTTCGCCTTCATGCGCGAACCCACCGCCCGGGCTGCATCCCACTATCAGTACCATGTGGCCACCGCGCCCGAGCCCCTGGACTGGGAGACCTACTGCGACTGGCCCGAGCACTACAACAGCCAGGTCCGGTTCTTCTCGCGAGACGCTGACCCTGACGAGGCCATCAGACTCATCAAGGAGCATGGGGTCTTCATCGGTCTGCTCGAACGCTTCGAGGAGTCGCTGCTCCTGCTTCAGCGGTTGGTGGCGCCGGAATTGGTGCCCTACTACATGCGGCGCAATACGGCCGGCAGCACCACCATTGCCAAAGATCTCATGGCTGACCCCGACAGCCGGCAACGCTTGCGGGAGATGAACTCGGCCGAGTTCCCCCTCCATGATTTCGTGGTCAACGAACTGTGGCCCCAGTACGAACAGGCCTACGGACCGACCCTGGCCGAGGACGCCGCGCGCCTCAAGGCCGACCCGGGTCTGGGTTTCCGCCACTGGCATGACCGCAGCGGCCGGGCCCTCCACAAGTTCTGGGTGGGGCCCTGGCAGAACGCGGCCTGGCGTCGTTACGGGCAGGGGTGACCAGAAGACGCTATCTTGGCCCGACGACCTTCGCTTTCTTTCACCGTAGCTCGAGAGGATCCGTCATGTGCCCCGCCGGCCCTGACCCATTCGACATGCCCATGCCGCCGGACCGCTTTGCCGACCTGGTTCGGCAGCGAGGCGAGCACCCGGTTCCCGATCCCCTGGTTCCCGTTCCCCGTCGTGAGCCGGCAACGAGCACGGATCCCCTGGCGGCCGAGCTTCTTGCCGAATCGGCCGACCGGCAGCTGGAGAGCGGAGAACTGCTGCTGGTGAGTGAAGAGGCCACCCTCGAGGACCTGGAAGGGGCGGCGGCATCCATCGCTCCGGCCGACGCCATGGAGCAGGCCTTACCCGCCGAGTTTCCACCCTTCCTCATCGCCCCCTGCCTGCTCAGCCCGCGCGTCTGGCTGGCCCTGGAATGGCAGCCGCCGCTGGCCGAGCACGGCCGGCTCCTGGAGGCGGCGTTGCTCACGGGGGCGGTGGTTCCCCAGACCATGCTTGTTGGGCACCTGGAGACTTTTCCGGAACGCGTGGAGCATCTCTTGCGCTTGAGGGAGATGCTGGACCAGGCGCGACCCGCTGGAGGAGCCATCGTGTTGACGGTGGCGCTGGCCGATGTGGCCGAGCTTCCCTCGGCCGATGGTCGCATGGCGTCCATCATCGACCAGGCTCGACCGTCCACACCGGACCACGACCGACGCCATGCCGTGGCGCTGGCCAGGCTGGCTCTGGGGCCGAATGTGGTGAGGGTTTAGCCTCGGCCCAGCCAGTCCTTGCCGTAGACCTGGGCCGGGAAGAGAATGGGCACCAGCCCCATGATGAACTGCCGCAACTTGAGGGCCAGATGATTGGCGTGGTGGGCGCCACACACCGTACGCAGGAAGCTTTCCAGGGTGTGAACCTGGACCTCGACGGTGAAACGGTAGGGCGCCTGGCCGGGATAACGGCCGGGGAACAAGATATCCATGTCGCCCTTGTAGACCCTGAACCCCTTGCCACTGTCGCGATTCAGGCTCGATCCGGCCAGACCTTCGCCCAGGGTGTCGGTGACGTTGCGCCACACGAATGGGTTGCCCATGCCGCCATCGAGCAGGGTGATGAGATCATCGAGGGCGTCCTCGTCGGGCACGATGAACATGGCTCCCAGGATGTCCCCGATCTCGTCGGGATTGTTGATTCCCTTGCGCAGCATCTTGGAGAGCAGGGAGCCGCTGCGGTGCAGCTTCATCTCCTGCCAGCGAACCTGTTCCATGACACGATGCTGCCCATCGACCACCTCGAAGCTCACGCGATCCACCGACCGTTTGAACCGGCAACTGTGGTACAGCACGTCCAGGGAAATGTTGTGCTCGCCCTCCCGGACCTCGAGGAATGACGAATCGAAATGCCAGACCTGGTCGCCTTCACTGGGCTTGGTGGAGTAGTGGATGGTGTCGCCGTCTTCGTGGATGTGGAAGCCGATGTTCACCGGATACTGCTGGGTCTTGTTCTTCCAAAGGCACTGGTTGAGGAGCTCCTCGAAGTACGCCAGGTGGAGCGGTCCCTCCTGGATGTGACGCGAATGGTCGATGTCCAGGAGCAGGTTAGCGAGATGGATCTTGCGCCGGGCCTCGAAACTGAGGCGACGGTTGTCGGCGTCGAAGGCCAGGTTCAGGAGCTGCCGCAGATCATTGCACTCGGCCACCTCGGGCATGAGACGTACCTCGGCCCCGGCCGAGGCGGGCAAGAGGTCGATGGCGGACTGGAGATAGACATCGCTCTCTACCAGGAACTCGCCCACGATGAGCACATCGTCCTCGCCGGGCGGAATTTCACCGGGCATGCCGCGCAGGGGGCGCACCAGGCGGGCGGCCTCACGGTGATAGGCCGTCTCACTGCGGTTGATGCGCTCGTGGGTCAGTTCGAGAAAGCGCCGCATCCGTGAGGTGCGGTCGAGGAAGGCGGGGTCGAGGAGGACGTGTGCGTTGAAGTCGGCATCCCAGCGGACGTCGGCCCAGGAATCCATGATCTTGTCGGCGCGAATCCACTGTTCGTTCATTCTATTCCTGATGGTTGGGGCGCCGGCACGATCACCGGCGCCCCCGTCATGTTAGATGGTATCCAGAACACCGGCCAGGTCGGCCTCGATGTCGGCGTAGTCCTCGCAACCCACGGCGATGCGCACGAGGTCGTCGCTGATGTCGGCCTTCAGGCGTTCTTCCTTGGGAATCCCGGTGTGGGTCATGCTGGCGGGATGCTCGATCAAGGTCTCGATGCCGCCCAGACTGACCGCGAGGGTCGGCAGTTCGAGGTTGTCCATGAGCTTCTTGCCGGCCTCCAGACCGCCCTTGACGCCGAAGCTGATGACGGCACCGCCGCCACGCTGCTGCTTACGGGCGAGGTCGTACTGGGGATGGCTCTCGAGGAAGGGGTAGCGCACCCATTCGATCTTCTCATGGGCTTCGAGGAAACGAGCCAGCTTCATGCTGTTGTCCTGAGCTTTCTCCATGCGCAGGGCCAGACTCTTGATGCCCCTCAGGACGAGCCAGGCCTGGTGCGGATCCATGGTGCCGCCGAGGTTCTTGTGGACCTTGTGCACCCGGGCGTAGAGCGCCGGATCCTTGGCCACGACCATGCCGGCCACCACGTCGGTGTGTCCGTTGATGAACTTGGTCATGCTGTGAAGGACGAGGTCGGCGCCGAGTTCCAGCGGGTTCTGCAGCAGTGGACTGCAGAAGGTGTTGTCCACACACAGCAGGGCGCCATGCTCATGGGCGATCTCGGCGATGGCGGCGATGTCGGCCAGCTTGAGCGTGGGGTTGGCCGGCGTCTCGCAGAAGACCAGCTTGGTCTCCGGGCGCATGGCGGCCTTCACGTTGGCGGGGTCGACCGTATTGACGAAGCTCGCGTTGATGCCGAAGCGAGGATACTCGGTCTCCAGGACCATGCGGCTGGGGCCGTAGAGCGACTCGGTACACACGGCGTGGTCGCCCTGGGAGAGGAGCGCGTAATAGACCAGGTTCACCGCGGCCATGCCGGTGGCGCAGGCCATGCCGCCACAGCCGCCTTCGAGGGTGGAGACGCTCTCCTCGAGGGCCATGATGGTGGGGTTGCCCAGCCGGGTGTAGATGAGGCCGCCGTCGGGGTCGCCCTGGAAGGATGCTGCGCCGTGGTCGGCGTTTTTGAAGGCGAAGGTGCTGCTCTGGTAGATGGGCGTGGAGACGGCGCCAGTGGCCGGGTCAGGGTGCTGCCCGGCGTGGATCACCTGGGTGTGGCGGCCTTTCTTCTCGATATCGCGCATGATAGACGGTATCCTCTCGGCATGAGTATGGGAGCTTCAATTGAGTCAAGGGTGAGCAATGGTGTTCTGGCCGTCAACCCGTGAGTTGTTCCACGAAGATTGTTGATGGCCCTTTCTGTGCAATATATGGCCATGGACGCAAACAGGTATCTGACGATATATCGTGCGTCATGGATGCGGAGTCAGTCATAAGTGATTCCTTCGCAGCATATTGCCCCGATGACATGGATTGAACCATGGCTGCTGACCAAGTCATTGGATACTCTCCATAGGGTGGAATATGTCCTCGCCGGTTGACAGGACTGAGAGCTCAGGGGAGTTCATTTCTGGTTTTTTTGAATCGAACAGGCATTTGGTCTCAGAATCCCTGGTAGGGCGTGACAATGGCTACTTGTAAATGATATCATAGCAATGTGTTGACCCCACTGTTGGGGGAGTTTTGACGTTTACGTCAGGGGCCATCAACAATCTTCGTGGAATAACCTTTGGGATGGAAAGATGAGCCGATCTTCACGGCGCCGTCGAAATCCAATGAAGACCTTCACCATCCGCCTGGGCCGATGGCGCAAATCCATGCTGCGCAACATGCGGCACAAGCCGGGACAAGAAAAACCGATCCTCATGGTCATGGCCTGCCCCCGCAGCGGCACGACGCTCCTGACCCACATGTTTGACCTGGACCCTTCGAGCCGTGTCTATCGAGACCATGAGATTCTCTTCGACCAGGAAACCGAGGTCGCACCCGCCCGCCTCAAGCCCCTGTCCTGGGTTCAGCAACAATTCTTGAAGGACCGAGCTTCATTCATCCAATTCAAGCCGCTGACAGAGTCTCAGCGCGCCCACGAGTTGCTGGAGGGCCTGCCCGGGTCTCGGATCATCTGGATCTATCGGCATTACATGGATGTGGGTCGCTCCACGGTTTCCCACGGTCGTGGCAAGCAGGCTCACCGAAGTCTCCAGCCCATCCTGCAGAACGACCAGGCCGACTGGCGCTGTCAGCACCTCGGTGCGGAGATCCGGGAGACCATCGCTGGCCATTATCGGCCGGACCTTGATCCCATGAGCGTCTCCGCCCTCTTCTGGTATGCCCGCAATTCCCTGTACTTCCAGCAGGAACTTGCCGCCGAGCCTCGGGCCTGCCTCATGCGCTACGATGATCTGGTGAATGACAGTATGGGTGTCATGGAAGATGTCTACGACTGGATGGAGCGACCCTTCCCTGCCCAGAAGTTTGCTTCATTCAAGTTCTCCTCGTCCATCGGTCGTGGACGCGGCCTCGAGATCGACCCCGCCGTCAAGGACCTATGCGACGAGTTGCTGAACCGATTCAGTGAATTGCCCCACGTCGGCATCGGGGGCGCAAACTTGTCTCTCCTGTGAGCACATCTTATCGTTGACCCGTTAAACCCCGGCCTGTTTCCCGTCCCTGGAGGTTTCCCGTGCGTTTCCGTTCTCCTGGCACCATCCTGCTGCTGGCCCTCTTCGTGCTGATCGGCCTCACCGCCGTCGCCGATGAGGTCGCCTGGAACTACATGCCCAACAATGACATGGGCGCGGTCGACTGGCGTCAAGCCCACCCCGAATGGGATGGACGCGGCGTGGTGGTCGCCATCCTCGACACCGGTGTCGATATCTTCGCTCCGGGTATGCAGACCACCACCCAGGGTCACGTCAAGGTGATCGGTGTGCGGGATCTGTCCACCGAGGGCGACTGGGAGACCACTCTGGCCGAGTGGGACGCCGAGAACAACGTCTGGACCGAGGAGGACGGCCTGCGTCTCAAGGGAGCCGGATCCCTGGCCGTGGCTCCGGCCATCGATGGCAAGGTCTACATCGGCGCCATCCGTGAGCCCGAGTTCCTCAACAATCCCAGTGTGCACGACCTGAACGACGACGGTGACACCGGCGACGTCTTCGGCTTCATCATCTGGCAGGCCGACCGCGCTGAGGCCGAGGCCGCCCTGGGACTGGGTAAGGGCTACGAGCAGATGCAGTCCCTGAACGAGACCGCCGCCGCCACCGTGGCCGAGGAACGCGCGAGCGAACGCGTGTGGCTGGTGGCCGTCGATACCAACGCCGATGGTGACCTGGCCGATGAGGACGTCATTCGCGACTACCACGTGAACTTCGACGCCTTCGGCCTAGACAGCGACAGCGCCCCCGACAGCCGCACCCTCATGGCCTGGGCCGTGAACGTGCAGCAGGGCGAGGACTTCCTGGGTGCCCCCGAGGCCCCGGTCGCTGAATTCCACTTCGATGATGGTGGCCACGGCAGCCACTGCGCCGGCATCGCCGCCGGGCACAACGTCTGGAACCAGGAGACCATGGACGGCGCGGCTCCGGGCGCTTACATCATCAGCTGCAAGCTCGGAGACAACCGTCTCGCCGGTGGCGCCACACGCACCTCGTCCATGAAGAAGGCCTACGAGGCCGCCGTGGACTTCGGCAAGCGCTGGGGTCTGCCCGTGGTCGTGAACATGAGCTTCGGCATCGGCTCCGTGGAAGAGGGCGACGACGCCATGGGCGCGTGGCTCGACGAACTCATGGCCGAGAATCCCGACTTCTACGTCTGCACCAGCGCCGGCAACGAGGGCCCGGGCCTCTCCACGGTGGGCATTCCCGCCACATGCGAGAGCCTGATCTCCGTGGGCGCCAGCCTCTCGGCCACCACCGGCGCCGACCTCTACGACGCCCGCCTGGGCCGCGACACCATGTTCGGCTTCTCGAGCCGCGGTGGCGAGACGCCCAAGCCCGACGTCGTGGCTCCCGGTTCGGCTCTGTCGACCGTGCCCGGCTTCGACGATGGCTCGGCACGCTACAACGGTACCAGCATGGCCAGCCCCGAGGTCGCGGGCGCCGTGGCGCTGCTCCTGTCGGCCGCTCGACAGGAAGAACTCACCACCCACTGGGGCATGGTGAAGCGCGCGGTCATCGCCGGCGCCGTGCCCATCGAGGGCCTGGAGCTGAACACCCAGGGCGGTGGCCTGGTGAACGTGCCCGGCAGCTGGCCGGTGCTCGAGAAGCTGGCCAAGAGCGAGTCGGCCCACAAGGTGCTGTGGTACCACATGGAGACCCGATGCCCGTTCCAGAACGACGGCCTTTCGACGGCCGCCTACTGGCGCGTGCCCGGTGGCGTTCCGGTCGATCCCGAGCGGGTGAACTTCTCGGTGAAGCCCATCTTCCACCCCGACGTGACTCCCGACGAGCGTGACAGCTTCATGCGCAGCTTCAGCTTCAAGAGCGAGGCGCCCTGGCTGAAGGTCGTCACCGGCAAGGACTACGTGCGCGGAAACGGCACCATGTCCGTGTCCTTGCAATACGACGGCAAGAAGCTCGAAGAGCCCGGCCTTTACTCGGCCCGGGTCATCGGCAACCTCGATGGCGGCGACCTCTCCGGTCTGGCCGGTCGCGAGTTCTATCTCTGGAACACCGTGGTCGTGGGCACGCCCCTGACCGTGGAGAACGGCTACAGCGTGAGCTGGACAGGCAAGGACCTGCCCGCGAGCTGGGTCCACCGCTACTACGTGGACGTGCCCGCCGGCGCCACCGCCATGCGCGTGCGCCTCGAGGTGAGCAAGGACGTCGGCGCCGGCAAGGGCGCCCGCGTGCTCACCGAGATCTGCGACCCCGAGGGTCGGGTGCGTGGCGGCTGGGGCGGCTACGCCACCCGTGAGGACGACCCCATCGTCGACATGACCGTGCTGCCCGACGACCTGTTTCCCGGTACCTGGGAGATCAACGTCGTGAGCTCGATCATGGCCCTCGAGGACGGCGTCTACAAGCTGACCGTCAGCTGCGACGGCTACGATGTCTGCCCCTCCGAGATCACCAAGCTCAAGCGCCCCGGCTCGGGCAAGAAGGCCGGCGCCAAGCTGACCGTGACCCGTAGCTTCCCCGGCGTGTTCAAGGGTGAGGCCTCGGCGATGGTCGGCGGTTGGTTGAAGAACTCCGAGGTCGAGATCGAGGAGACCGACGAGTGGACCAAGTCGTTCACCCTGGACGGCACCACGCCGCGCGCTTCCTTCCATCTGGAGATGGACGAGGCCACGGCGAACCTGTTCACCGATTGCGCCGTGAACATCCTCGACAGCTCGGGCAAGGCCGTGCGCCAGACCGGGTTCAACGGGACCGAGGTGCACATCGGCGTGTCCGGGCCCGGCAGCTACACCCTGCAGGTGGTGGGCGCCTTCGCCATCGCCGCCGACATGGAGGAGTGGGGCTTCGATCTCGAGGAGAAGTACCACTTCGCCTCGCCGGTGTCCGGCTCGGTGAAGAGCAGTGCCCGTGGTCCGCTGCGGCTGTATTGCGGTGTGCCGGCCAAGCTGAAGGTCGGGTTCGAGGGCGAGTGGCCCGCGGCTCCCGACGGCATGGGGTACTTCGGCATGGTGGAATTCGCCGATGAGAACCTGAGTGACGAGCGGCCTGGCGATGACGGCGGGCGGCTGGTGCTTGAGGTGCCCATCGCGGTGGAGTAACTGTTCAGAGCCGACATTGTTGAATGATGGCGTGAGTGACCGGCCCCTGGCCGGTCACTTGCTATGTCTGGGTTATGTTTGAGATGGGAGTTCAGGTTGGCCAGTTGACTGGAGTCTAAAAACGGTCTAAATTTAGACCACTTCTGTCAGGAGGCCTCACTTGAAACTGTCCAACAAGATCAAGCCCATCAGCTACCTCAAGGCCCATGCTGCCGATATCGTCCGCAATCTTGGCCAGCAGGGGGAGCCACTGATCATTACCCAGAATGGTGAGGCCAAGGTGGTGATCCAGGATATCCAGAGCTATGAACAGACCCAGGAGACCATGGCCTTGCTCAAGATCCTGGCCCTGGGCACGCGTCAGATCGAGCAGGGGAAGGTGCAACCGGCCGTTGACGTTCTTGCGAATATCCGTCAACGCCTGGAGACACCCTGATGCCGTTCACGGTTCTCGTGACCGACGATGCGGCCCGCGACCTGAAGGATCTCATCGCTTATATCGAGCGTCATGACACACCAGAGCTTGCGGCCCATGTTCTCGGAAAGATCGAGGATGCGATCCTTAGTCTGGCGGAGAACCCCCATCGTGGTGTTTATCCGCCAGAACTCATCTCTGTTGGCGTGCGGGATTTCCGGGAGATCTTCTTCAAGCCCTATCGCCTGGTGTACAGGGTCGTGGAGAAAAACGTCTACGTGATGCTGGTCGTGGATGGCCGTCGGGATATGCAGACGATCCTGCATCGGAGATTGATGGGAGATCAGGGGCCCTCATGACCGGGGAATATCCTGGATATCCAGACTACCTATCGGGATAGATAGCAAAAAGGGCCCGCCGGCGGGCCCTTCTCCATCACCCATGACGATCAATAACCCTCGACAACCTCACCCGGAATCGGCAACCCCGGCCGGTAATGCCCGATGACCACATGCGGCTTCGGCGCCCCATGGAAGTCGCTCCCCCCGGACCTGGCGATGCCCACCTCCGCAGCGATCCGGCTATAGGTGTCGATCCGCTTGTCGGTCACCCCGGTGTACCACACCTCGATGCCGAATAGCCCGCACTCCTTCAACCGCTTTGCCAGCTCAAGCACCCCGGTATCATCCAGCTTGAGCTGCGTCGGATGCGCCAGCACCGCCTTGCCACCCGCCTGCACCACCAACTCGACCGCCTCCTCCGGCGGCAACCGAAACCGGTCCACATAGGCCGGTCCGCCCTTGGCCAGCAGCTGATCGAAGGCGTCCTGGTACCGCTCCACCAGACCCTTGGCTTCCAGCGTCCGCGCCATGTGGGGCCGCGCCACCACATCGCCGCCCGCCAGCTCACTCACCTCGTCGAGTGTCACGGCGTATCCCAGCTCATTGAGCCTGGCGATGATCTTCTCGTTCCGCCGATGCCGACCACCGCGGATATCGAGTAGCACCTCTTCAAGGGGCCCGTTGTCGTCAGGAATATCCAACCCCACGAGATGACAGTTCCCCTCATCCCAGGTGCAGGAGATCTCCACGCCGCACACGGGTTTGACACCCTTCGACTGAGCATGCGCCCGGAACCGCTGATGCCCCGCCGTTGTATCGTGATCGGTCAACGCCAGGGTGCCGACCCCGGCCAGGACCGCGTGGTCGATCAGTTCCTCGGGAGTCATCGAACCGTCGGACTGATTACTATGGCTATGCAGATCGACGAGCATGGGGTGTCCTTTCAGGATCCGAGAAGCAGCGGGACCGTATCGGCGGCGCTGCCTTGAACGAAGAGGTCGCAGCGATCAGTGACGCCGCTGGGTTCCAGATTGAACTCGGCCACGTAGGCGCCCCGGCTGCGGGCGAGGTCCACCAGACCGGCCGCGGGGTAGACCGCGCCGGCTGTGCCGATGACCAGGAAGACCTGGCAGTTGACGGTGGCCAGGGTGGCATCTTCATGAGCCTGGGGCGGGATGCCCTCACCGAACCACACGACCCCGGGGCGCAACAACGCGTCGCACTCGGGACAGTGGGGCGGAATGGGCAGGGGCACGCGGCGGTCCAGGGTTTCGTAGGTGCAACGCATGCAGCGAACGGTCCAGATGGACCCGTGGAATTCCACGACATCGGTGCTGCCGGCCTGCTGGTGATAGCCGTCCACGTTCTGGGTGATCAGGGATAGCTGGGTCTGTTGCGCGAGGGTGGCCAGGGCCGTATGGGCGGCGTTGGGCTCGGCGCCGGCGATGAGTCCGCGACGCCAGTCGTACCAGCGCCACACCAGTTCGGGATCCTGGGCGAAGGCTTGGGGCGTGGCCAGTTGCTCCGGACGATACTGCGACCACAAGCTGTCGTCCTTGCCCCGGAAGGTGGGAATGCCGCTGGCTGCCGAGATGCCGGCGCCGGAAAGCACGGCCACCTGAGTGGTGGGGGCGAGGCGGTCGCGCAATTCGGCGAGGTCGGGTGTGGTCATGACGGCTCCTGCGGCTGGCGTTTCCTTGCCCTGAGACGGCTTCTGAGCCATGATCATCCTTTCCCAGGGAATTGCAACCGGGAGCTGACCGTGACCATTCATCGATTGCTGCTGCTCACCCTGTTCGTTCTAGGTTTGCTCTCGACCGTGAGCCTCGCCCAGCCGGCGGTGGTCTTTCAGGTGGAAGAGGCATCCGGCCGGCCCACGGCCGAGCTTTGCCATGAACTCTGGCAGCGGAAGGGCGCGGCCCTGGCCGACGATATCCTGCCCGCCGGCGTGGTGGCCGACACGGTCCACTGCTATGTGCTCACCAGCTCGCGCTTCAATGAACTATTCGCCGGCCGGCTGCCGGACTGGGGCGTCGGCGTGGCCATGCCGCCGGGGCGCCTCATCGCGCTGGATTTTCAGCGTCTCCAGAGTCACGGACCCGGCCCCGAATCGGTCTTCCTGCATGAGATGGCTCACGCGTTGCTGTTCCAGGGAGCGGGCGCGGCGCGGCTACCCACCTGGCTGCACGAAGGCGTGGCCATGCGCGCCAGCGGTGAGTGGCGTGTCACCGACACGGTGGGCGTGATCCTCGAAGGACACCTGCCGTCCCTGGCCAGCCTCGATGGACCGTTCCCACGAGGGTCGGCGGCGGCTCAGCGCGCCTACCGCACCAGTCTTCTGGCCGTGAACTGGCTCGAGCGCGAGCATGGGCCGGGGGCGGTGCAGCGAGTGGTCCTGGAGTCTCGAAGGGCGGGCGATTTCGACGCGGGCTTCCACACGGCCGTGGGCGAGGTCCCCGACCAGTTCGAGCGACGCTTCGCCGACGCCATGCGCCTGCGGTTCGGGTGGGTCCTGCTCATCTTCCGCTGGCCCACGCTCTTCGTGATCATGGCCGTCATCTTCGCGGCCGGAGCGGTCCGCAAGATCATCCTCGGACGGCGCCGGGACCTCGATGATGATGACGACTGGGAACACCCCGACTCCACGTAGTTCCTCATCGTTTCTCGACCTGACTTGCAAAGTGCACGCGGCGAAACGGTCGAGTTTTGCCGCCTGCCTGCTTTTTGTGCCGGGGCGGTCGAAAATGACATCCAATCCCAGGGAACGCTGAGGGACAACCTGCAATATCGGGGTTTATCTGGCGATTGACGGCCTATATGGACCCATGGTCCCTGCCTTGCAGTTGATGGTCAAACGTGCCGAATGATGCACGACGGGACTACTCAACGGTCGAGGTAGAACATCGTGAGCCGAATCAGCAAGACCCACCAGATCCTGACAGCCCTCTTCCTGCTCTATGCGCTGACCGGGATCGCCGCCGACGAAACCACTGTCCCGGTCACCCTGGCCTGGGCCGGTTGCCCCACCGCCGATGATGACGGCAACCCCTGTGCCGATGCGGTGCACTACAATGTCTACCTCCAGGTCAGCGGCATGCCCGAAGAACTGGTCGGCACCGTGCGCCAGGACACCACCTTCACCCTCGATGCCGAACGCGGCGTGGTGCAGCGGGTGCGGGTCGTGGGCGTCGATGCCAGCGGTCGTCCCTCGGAGCCGAGTGAGTGGTCGGATCCCATCTACATCGAGGCCGAGCGCTCCAGCGGTGGTGGCACCCTGCCTCCGCCCGAGACCGCCAAGATCGGTAACGCTCATCCCAACCCGTTCAATCCCGAGACCGTCATCTCCTACGGCGTGCCCGAGGATATGACCGAGGGGACGCGCATGAGCCTGGAGATCTACAACCTCCGCGGTCAGCGCATCCGCACCTTCGAAGTCGACCCTTCACCGGGCTGGCACGAGGTGCAGTGGAATGGTCTGGACGACAGCGGCCGCCCGCAGTCCACGGGGACCTACCTCGCCCGCTACATCTGCGGTACCGAGGCCGAGGTCACCAAGATGACCATGGTGAAGTAGAGTTTCGGCGACCCCGCCGTGGGCCCGGCTGACGTGTCGACCAGGACCGACAGCCGGGCTTTCTGTTGCGTGTTGACAGCGACCAGGCCTCTTGATAGAGCTTTGTTAACTTCTCTCAACCCCGGAGGATTTCCATGCGTTCAGTACTCGCCCTGATGCTCGCTCTGGTCATGACCGGCCTTGTCGGCGCCGAACCCCTGGAGTGGTCGACAGCCCAGGAGATCCCCGGTCTGAAATCGTATTATGGCGAGGTCGATGTCGTCTTCTTCGACGGCTCCCTCCATGTCCTGACCGCTGACCGGGACCATCACATCATCCATGCCCAGTTGACCGATGGCCAGTGGGGCGCTCCGATTCAGCTGGCCCATCACCGCACCAGGATGACTCCCGCGGTGACGACATGTGATGGCACGATGCACATGGTGACCAATCCCGGCAGCTTCAAACTGGCTCACAGCGTCTGGGACGGCCGGACCTGGGGCGAAGCCCAGACCATTCCCGACATGCAGTCCGGGAGGCCCGTGAGCATCACGGCCTTCGATGGCGTCATCCACACCACCCATCAGGGAAAGAGCAGTGACGACGACCGGATCCTGTATGCGGCCAATGCCGGCTGGGGGTGGGGATACAGCCT
>Ga0209475_10003186_pt1 | contig 15420 bp, 8 predicted proteins | sample tdDd471_FD_187128 | JGI IMG/M metagenome (GOLD analysis project Ga0209475, IMG submission 187128) | Marine sediment microbial communities from the Atlantic coast under amendment with organic carbon and nitrate - tdDd47.1 (SPAdes)... | ecosystem: Environmental > Aquatic > Marine > Coastal >... | reverse complement strand
TATGAGTTCCCAGAGCTTCAAGGAATTATGGGATCTTACTACGCTAAAAATGATGGCGAAAATGAACAAGTCTGCAAAGCAATGAATGAGATCTACCAGCCTCGCTTTGCTGGAGACCAACTTCCGTCATCCGCAACAGGCAGCGCACTTTCAATTGCCGATCGACTCGATACGCTGGTCGGTATTTTTGGAATTGGACAGCCACCAACGGGGGCAAAAGACCCGTTTGCTTTGCGACGTTCAGCAGTAGGACTGATTAGAATATTAACCGAGAAAAAGATTAACCTAGATTTAAAACCACTGGTTAACTCAAGTATCGGTAGTTATCAAGGCATCGAGCTGACGGAAGAGACTTGCTCACAGGTATTAAGCTTCATTGAGGGTCGTATGAATGCCTGGTATCTCGAAAGAGGATATTCCGCACAGGTGTTGCAGTCAGTTTTTGCTCTCAAACTTACCAATCCATACGACATACAACAACGAATAGAAGCTGTTAATCACTTTAATCAACTCGACGACAGTGAAGCCCTAGCGGCAGCCAACAAACGAGTCGGCAATATCCTCAGCAAAGCGGATATCGATGTGCAACAAAATCGCGTAGATGCCCAACTCTTCGAGCAAGAGGAAGAAAGAGCTTTATTTGATCAGCTAGAAACCATCACTGAAGAAGTTCAACAACTTGTCGCGCAAAGCCAGTATCAATCGGCTTTAACCATGCTCGCCAAACTCCGGGAGCCCGTCGATGCTTTCTTCGACCATGTTATGGTCAACGCGGAAGACACCAAGGTACGGTCTAATCGTTTAGCACTGTTGAATGCATTGCACTCGCTCTTTTTATCCATTGCAGATATTTCGCTGCTGCAAAAGTAATATCTCTCCCGGCCACTGTTTTCAGTGGCCGCGGTGACTTTTATAGTGCTTTGGGCTACAGTTAAAGCATTGACAGGATATTCAAAGAAAGACCATGAGTTCGGATAGCGACCAAGACAGCCCCAAATTTGTAGGAAGACTCTCACTGCAATCTCTCACCTGGCTTAGAGATAGACAGATTCCTGCGCACCCGATAGCTTACTCGGTTGCTTTTGAGTATCAGCACAATATCATTAATGAGTTAGTTAAACGGGTCAATGAATTCGAAAAAGAAGGCGAACTGGATGCGAACGCCCTAGATTTGCTGTTCCGTGAATTCGTTCTAACCAAATACATCGACTTCGATAGCTTTAATAAAACCATTACCGATCTCGTTGATGAAACCGGTAGCGCTGTTATTGAGGCTAGAAATCAACTTAAAGAATACCGGAACTTCTTAAAAGTAGCCAAAGAGCAGCTTAAGGCCATCACCGATCAAGATATTAAAAGTATGGTGGAGTCGCTGTCTGAAAATACCCTCAGTACTTTTAAGGCCGTCAATGCGCTGGAGTCACATTTAAGTAATGTAATGGCTGAAATTCGTGTGTTGCAAAAGAAATACACTCAAATTCAGAAGCAAGCCAGACAAGACCAACTAACCGGTCTACTGAATCGAAACGCATTGCAAACTGAATTTAATCAAATGGTCGATGATGAGATGGTCAATACTATCACGCTTGCCGTTGGCGATATTGATCATTTTAAACAGTTTAATGATAACCACGGTCACACCATCGGCGATAAAGTGATTAAATTAGTGGCCGATACTCTTAAATCAAATTTGAAAGGTTCCGATATCATCAGTCGTTACGGCGGTGAGGAGTTCGTAATTTTACTGCCAAACACCAAGTTGAACGACGGAATGAAACTAATGAACAATATTCGAGAGAAAATATCTAACCTTGGATTTGTCAATAAAGCGACCAGTAAAAAGATTGATAGCATTACCATGTCTTTTGGATTATCCGAATTGCATGCTCAAGATAATTTTCATAGCCTGTTTGATCGAGCAGACAAAGGCTTGTATCGCTCAAAACTCAACGGTCGAAATCGCGTTCACTGCGAAACACCCCAAAAAATTTAAATTACGCCAACAAAATTCAAACATTTTCACTCAAAATCACCCCACATCTAGACTATTTTGAGTGAAGTTCCCACTTACTTTAAATCACTTAAAAAACACAATTAAATCAAGCATTTAAATAATTTTCTTTGCTTTTTTGTCGCCTCAGTGCTTAAAAAATGTCGCTTCTGTTATCGAATTTCTTGTTGCATGTCGCTCGAGTTTAAAAGCTTGTCGTCTCATTAGAAGCTTAGCTTCGAAGGTTTGCCTAACATTGCAATCGTCCCAACGGACTTTAACAAAACATTCGTGCACTAACGCACACTAACTAAAAAGGAAAGCAATTATGAAAAAGCAAACTAACAACACTGTATCTATCAACAACGACAAAATGAAAGTTCTAGGCCTTCAAGAGCTTGCTGAAGTTGCTGGTGGTCGTATGGCTGAAGCATGGAGCACAGACAGCATCGATTGTGGCACTGTAGGTTCAAATGAATGGTCTACTTTAAGCCGCGGCTGCCGTGATGACGTATTGCGATAAGCAATAACGACATGATGTACCACTTGTAAGGTGATTAACCTTACAAGTGGCTCTTCTAGAGTACCAAAACTTCCTGTTCACTTGATAAATTACCATGGAGGCGATCATGGAAAATGTTGCCAAAGATCTTAATGCTCACCCAGATTTCTTTATTCCTTTCGATGCTCGTCTACCAGACGATACCTACTATGACCATGTCACGGAGTTACTGCCCTCGGTATGGAGAATGAAACAAGATTACTTTTGGACGTATGTTCACCCAAGAGAAACCAATACTTTGATTCAAGGTTGGAAAATTCATGTTTCAACCCTACCCGAGCGTGCATTACAAACGCTAGAAAAAGTTTTAGCTATTTGTGTAAAAGAAGAAACTGAGTTTAAATTCGCAAGTGATCCAAAAATACTTCGTCAACTACTCAGTAAAAACTGCTCTCGATCTTCATCGGGTAAATTCATTACCATATATCCTCAAAGCAATGAAAAATTTAAATCATTACTTGATCAACTCTACATTGCTCTTAAAGAAGAACAAGGTCCTTATATATTATCTGACCGTCAATATCGAGATTCTAAAGTGATTTACTTTCGCTATGGTGGATTCAAAAGCCTTTCAGGTCAAGATGTCATGGGCGAGAAAACGTCCTATATTCTTGATAATCGACATGGATACATTGAAGACAAGCGACAAGCCAGTTTTTACTTGCCTGACTTTATTAAACCCGAATTTCAACGTTTATTTGATGATGAGGAGATTGGAATCACATCAAACAATGAGAACTCAGAAAGCAGTACATCCAATGGCTATTTTAATCAAATATACGATGTGAATGCTGTAATTAAAGCATCAAACGCTGGTGGTGTTTATTTAGCGGATGATATTGAATCAAAGCAAACAGTTTTAATTAAAGAAGCTCGTCCTTACATCGGGATCAGTGATGATGGATACGATGTTATCTCTCAATTACAAAAAGAGTATCGCCTATTGAAGAAAATTGAGCCGTTAAATATCGCACCTAAGGTTTATAGCCTATTTGACGAATGGGAACATAAGTTTCTTGCTCAAGAACTGATTGAAGGTCTTACACTTAAAAATTTCCAAGCAAAAATAAATAAAATCACTCATTCGAAAGCGACCACAGAAGATGTTCAGTCTTGGATGCGTATTCTAGTAAAAGTCGCGGCGAACATACTAGATTGTGTCAATAAACTTCATCAAGAGAAGATCGTATTTGGCGATATTTCTCCACATAACATTATGGTCAATGAAGAAACTCATGAAGTAAAATTCATTGATTTCGAAGGTGCATATGAAAGAAACGTCGATAAGCCGATCAATTTATTTACTCCTGGATTTGCAAAGTACGAACGCATTGAGCGAGACGAGACAGATTATCATGATGACTTTTACGCGTTAGGTTGTATCCTTGCCGGCATGTTTATTCCCAATACGACCTTGTTGCAATTGAACGACCAATTCGTCTCGAATCTTCTTGAAGATATTCATCTTGACTATGGACTTCCAACAAGATTTATTCGCATAGTCAAAACCTTGCTAACCGAGCAAAATCTTAACTTAAATACACTAAAGGATGAATTACTTAGTATTGATCTCTCAGCCATGCATGCTTTTGAATTCAACTTTAAAAGCAATAAGGTCAAAATCGAAAAGCACGCCGCCGAATGTCTCGTTGGAATACATCAATATAATCAACAAAACCTCGAGCCAAAATCAGAACTCAGAATATTACCTACGGGTCCGCAAATGTCAGACATTTTTGCTATGGACAAAGGCATCTTAGGTGTTGCTTACAGTTGGGCAAAAACAGGACAGGAACTACCGCAAGAGTTGATGGATTGGATAAAAGATAAGCTCAAGGAAAAATCGGGTGGCAAGCTCCCTGGATTAATGAATGGATTAAGCGGAACGGCATGGGCACTTGACAGTATTGGATTTGAAGAAGACGCCAAACATGCCTTAAAACAAGCCTTACATCACCCAAATCTATTTCAAAAAATGAATCTTGGATACGGAGCAGCCGGCTTCGGTTTGACACTATTGCACTTCTGGAATCGCTACGCTAACGAGAGTTATTTAAAACAAGCCACTAAAATAGCCGATGTACTGTGTGATACTGCCTATCAGTCAAATCGAGGCTTATGTTGGGAAGAGTCCGATGATGACAATGGCATTAGCCTAGGACTGTTAGAGGGCGCGAGCGGTATCGCACTATTCTTGCTTTACATGCATAAAGTAACCGGCCAACAACGGTATTTAGAGACAGCTGAGAAAGGATTGCAATTCGATTTATCTTTCGAGAAATCGGCTCGAGGCTCTATCGGTTTTCCACGCGTCTCTGGTGACAACATTGTCTATCCCTATTTGGCATTTGGCAGCGCAGGTATTGCCAGTGTGGTACTAAGGTTTTATCAAGTCACCAAAAAAGCCGACTACCTAGATTTTCTTGGTCGTGTAAAAGCCGATATAACTCATAAATACGCAATTAACCCTGGATTTTCTACTGGTTTAACCGGTTTAGGAGTCTACTTACTTGATGCTTACCAAATCTTAAACGATAAAAGTTATTTAACATTGACCTATCAGGTCGTTGATGGACTAAGAATGTTCGAAGTCGATCGCGATAATGGCATTGTTTTTCCTGATAGTAATCGTATGAAGGTCTGCACCGATATCAACGATGGATCTGGTGGAGTTGCTTTATTCTTACATCGATTTATTCATAACTTACCCAACAACACCTTTATGCTCGATGAGCTAATTCAAAAATAATAGACAAGGTAACCGAGTAAATAACTCGGTTACCAATAAAATCGACTCTCTCACTTGCAATAAAAGGATTGTGTTTAATAGAGTTAGCTCAGGTAATCAACGCGGATAAGCAAAAAAAATGACAAGAAAATTATTCAGGCAAGAAGTACTGGATCACTCTAGAGAACGACTGTGGGGTAATGTGATCGTATTGCAGCCTCTTTCTTTTACGGTGCTTTCCATCGCAATCACTTTAATCGCAATTTTAGTCATTGCTTTATTACTTTGGGGTAATTACGCCAGAAAAGAAACCGTCACAGGATACCTAACACCCGACCAAGGTTTAGCAAAAGTTTACGCGAAGAATGAAGGTGTGGTGACCAATATTCTGGTCAAAGAAGGTCAACTGGTTAAAGCGGGAGATCCTCTGTTGACTGTTTCGACAGGTCGATCAACGGCCAGCACTTCTGATGTTGATGCAGAAATCATCTCAGAACTTAAAAAGGTTGCCAAAGAACTGGGCATTAAAAAGTCGCAGCAGCAACAACTCAGTATTTTAGAGGAAGCTAAGATCAGCGCCAGTTTAAAAAGTATTGACTTTGAAATTGATCAACTTAAGCAACAAGTATCTACATCAGAAGAGCGGTATTTACTCAGTGAAAAAAGATTGAGAGATTATCAGCAGTTAAATAAGAAAGGCCATATTTCGAATGAGAAGTTAGATCAGCAATACGAATTACTGCTTGATCATAAATTTTCTAGAGATGAGTACAACCGACAGCTGTTAGTTAAAAAGAATAAAAAAGAAGATCTTGCTTTTCAACTGCAACAAATTCCTATGCGCTTGGCGATCGCTCAATCAGAACTAGATCAACAACTGAGTAGTATTCAACAACAAATATTAAACATCGAAAGTCAGCGAAGTTTTACGTTACATGCACCTAGTGACGGAAGAGTTACCGCATTGCAAAGCTACACTGGTCAGTCGATTAAAAGAAATATGCCTGTTTTGGCAATAATGCCAGAAGGAGCATCATTTGAAGCCGAGTTGTTTGTACCGACTCGGGCTATCGGTTTCGTACAGAAGGATCAAAAAGTGGTCATTCGCTATACCGCTTTTCCCTATCAACGATATGGACTCTATCAAGGGAACATTGTTCGCGTTTCAGAAGTCATTATGCGACCAGACGAGTTACCCGTTCCAGTAACTCTTGACGAACCGGTTTATCGCGTAACGGTTAGTTTAAATCAACAACAGGTTACAGCCTACGGTCAATCATTTCCTCTGCAAGCCGGTATGCTATTAGAGGGCGATATCATTCTAGAAAATTTGTCGCTTTTAGATTGGTTGCTTGATCCAATTTACAGTTTACAAGGTCGTTAATTATGGATAATCCAGTTAAATTACTTACCTTTAAAGGCGAGCAGAAATTACCCGCCATTTTACAAACAGAAATGGCTGAGTGCGGACTCGCTTGTCTTGCGATGGTATCAAGCTTTCATGGTCATAAAATTGATTTAAATACGTTACGGCGGCATTATCCGGTCTCGCTTAAAGGTGCCACACTCAAAAGCTTAATGCTAACAGCGGATCACTTGAAGTTTTCTTGTCGAGCGCTGCGCTTAGAACTCGAACAATTAAATCAATTGCAAACGCCATGTATCTTGCACTGGGATCTCAATCACTTCGTTGTTCTCAAAAGCTGTAGTCGAGATAAGGTTGTTATACACGATCCCGCTCGTGGCGTTTTAACGTTATCACTTGAAGAAGTTTCTCATCATTTTACCGGAGTAGCGTTAGAACTCACACCGACGACAGAGTTTAAGAAGAAAGATGATGAGACCAAAATGCGCTTAAGTGATCTTTGGTCAAAAATAACCGGATTAAAACGGGTTCTCATTCAAATATTTTTCTTATCGATGTTATTGCAGGTTTTTGCACTCGTCAGCCCATTTTATATGCAGCTCGTTGTTGATAATGTCGTTGTAGGACAAGATCTCCAATTGTTAGTCGTACTAGCATTAGGATTTCTATTGCTCGCATTAATTGGCGTAGGTACCCAGGCCTTACGTAGCTACATTATTATGTACCTAAGTAATCAACTTAGTATTCAAATGGCAGCCAATCTATTTCGACACTTAATTCACTTACCTCTGACTTTTTTCGAAAAGCGCCATATCGGCGATATCGTTTCTCGATTCAGTTCAATGGATAATATTAAAAACCTGATTACAACGGGTCTGATTGAAGCGGTGGTTGACGGGCTAATGACGATCACTACTTTAATAATGATGTTTATCTACAGCCCGATTCTTGGCTGTATTGTACTTGGTGTAGTCATTGTTTACGCAATTTTGCGATTTGCAATGTACCAACCTTTTAGGCGGCGACAAGAAGAAGCGATCGTAGCGAACGCCAAAGAAAATACTAACTTTATGGAAACCGTACGAGCCGCGCAAAGTATTAAGTTATTTGGTCGCGAGCCGCAACGACAAACCGTTTGGCATAACCACTATGCCGATGCTATGAATGCAGAGATAAAAGTAAATAAGCTTAAAATTAGCTACAAGGCAATAAATGACTCTTTATTTGGAATAGAGAATGTTGCCGTTATCTACTTCGGAGCACTACTGGTTTTAGAAGGACAATTTTCCGTAGGAATGTTGTTTGCTTTCATCGCCTATAAAACCCAGTTCACCGAAAAGTCAGCAAAAATCATCGAAAAGATAATTGAATTCAGAATGCTCGGCCTTCATTTAAATCGAATAGCCGATATTGCTTTAACTGAACAAGAGGATTTCGGTCAACAACGCTTGGTTGAAGAAGATAAAGAAGTTCAAGGCAAGTTAACGTTGGATAAACTCAGTTTCCAATATTCTGACTCAGAACCTATGATTTTTAACAAAGTGAGTCATACGTTTGAGGCGGGTGAATCGGTGGCCATTGTCGGCCCATCGGGTGGTGGAAAAACCACGCTTATGAAAAATATGCTTGGGTTACTGTCTCCTAGCGAAGGGAAGGTTTATATCGATGATGTAGAGATCAATCAATTTGGTCTCACTAATTACCGACGAATTATCGCGGCCGTCATGCAAGATGATCAGTTGCTTTCTGGCTCACTGATGGACAACATCTCATTCTTTGATCCTGAAGTAGACGAGGAGCAAGTCAAAAAGAGTGCGCAGCTCGCCTCGATTCATCAAGACATTATGAATATGCCCATGGGATACAATACCCTTATCGGCGATATGGGAACGACTTTGTCTGGTGGCCAACGACAGCGTTTACTCTTAGCTCGAGCACTGTACAGCAAACCTAAAATATTATTTATGGATGAAGCAACGTCAAATCTCGATACGAAATTAGAGTCAGTCGTCAATGAAGCCGTAAAAAAACTTAATATTACTCGTATTATCATCGCTCATCGGCCAGAAACCATTCGCTCGGCTGATAAAGTGGTCTCCTTAGACCGAGGAATACTTCACCCCATGGATAAAGCTATTTTATTAGAGTCAAATCTGCTATAGGTATATCTCATTGTTTTTATTAATGTTTTTATAGGTTGTCGTTTGAAGTGTCGTCACAGTTAATGAGTTTGGCGGAGCAGTCATAGCCAAACGGTTAGCAAAATCCGATACTGAACCTGTCGTTAGCCAGTAGGTTAATGACATATCAAGTGAAGCAACGTGCGGTGGGATTGTCGCAAATGGATAAGTGGCTTTCTCACCGCCATCTCCGAGAACGGAAGATGTGAAAACACGTTGCTCAGCTTGAAAATCATTGCTTCTTAAACTTGATAAAATGAGGAAATCACTATGTTTAAACATGATGACAATCAGGACGCTACTATTTGCACAAACCTAACTGAATTGTCCTTCGAAGAAATTGAAGCGGTATCTGGAGGACTCGCTGGAGACGATGTTCCCCACGGGCTGGGTTGCGGTTGCCGAGATTGTCGCGAATACGAACCCGATCGAATTATTTAAACGATAAACTCTTAAAGATTAAACAGTTCATCGCCTATCTTTAAATATTAGAACCTAAGAAGTCAAAGCTAGTGTCGACACTAGCTTTGTTTTTTTATGACAATAATTACTATTGATGTTAGACCATTCCTTCTTTACAGTAAGTTCTCTATTTCAGCTTTCCCAAAAAATAATTAATGAAAAAGCCAGCGATTGCTGTATTTATAACTCTACTTTGCTATCAAGTATTTTTTTATGAGATATTTGCTCAAGCTCGCTTCCATTATCCTGTACAGAAAATTAAATTAATACCCGTGGAAGTTCCCTCCATTACTCCTATGGAAAACATCAGTGTTATCTTTCAAGACCAATTAGGGTTAATGTGGTTTGCAACGCAAGATGGGTTAGTCAGCTACGACGGGACGTCAGCACGTTTAGTAAATCCAAAATCTGACCGCATCGACGATCTTTCTCTAAACGAGATACTTAACATTGACGATTCAAAAAACTTTCTATGGATCGCAACCGTCAATGGGCTTTTGAAACTCGATAAAAGGACGCTGCAGATTTCTCATTATTTGAGAGATTCAGCAGATGAAACGACCTATGTTAATAACCGAATTTACGATGTGCTCGTCGACTCCCAAGAAAGAGTTTGGGTAGCGAAAAATAGTGGTATTTATTTATACGATGCTGAAAAGGATGCGTTCAATATTTACAAACCTTGGTTCAAGCAGTTTTCGTATAATAATCTTGATATATGGGCTTATACTTTAAAAGAAGATCGTCAAGGTAAGTTATGGATAGGCACTTCCGCCGGTGGTTTAGTTCACTTTGATCCAGTCAGAAACGACTTCACTCACTTATCTAATCATAAAAACAACCCACATCACTTCCCGAGTGACTTTATCAATTCTATCGCCGTACTTAATAACGATGAAATGATAGTCGCGACGGATAGTGGCGTCTTCGCAATCAATCGTAATAACTATAAATTTAGGGAAATACGTATTTCAGGCCTCACCGGACAGGTTCAAAAAATAGCAAAGAACTTTGATGGTGGTTGGTGGTTAAGCACAGAGAGTAATTTATATTTGGTTGATTCGAATTTCGAGTTTGCACAAACGTTTGCTCCAACAATAAATAAGTATTTAGAGAGCAACGAATCAAGACCTTTAAGTGTGCTCGTCGATAATGAGGCAAACGTTTGGGCGTCGTTCCAAGATGGTGGATTACACAAAATTCCTAACAGTATTTATCGAGTTAGAACCGTGACCATCGATGAAACTAACACGTTAGCTAATTATCAAGAGATTACCGGTTTATTAATATCAAATAACTCAATATATATTGCAACGCCGACTCAACTTTCAATAATAGATAAAACTAAGAGTATTCCAGTTGTTAAGACCTTAATTTCCAAGAGTGATAACAATTTAGGTGGATTTTATGATCTCCACGTCGGTGTGGATAATCAAGTTTTGATTGGTAGAGATAATGGATTTTCAACTCTAGAAGAAAACGGTACGCTAACGAATCAACGTATAAAGTCAAGATTACCTACCAAAGAGGTGCTGCAAGATAACAATAGAGATCTTTGGTTTCTGGCTGGAGAGAACGGCGTTAAAATTAACCAGCAAGACAACACTGATCACCCTTTCTTTTCTCAAGAAAACATTCTACTCGGTGACTTTCGACGATCAGCAATCGATATTGGAATTAGCAAAGAAAAAGACAAGGTTTTTATACTTTATCAGAAAAAAGGGTTGTTTGTATTCGACCTGAGCTCCCAAAGATTAACAAAGGTTTTAAATACGCAGAGCTCTAGACCATTTACCAATATGCAAACCACTTCTGATAATCGCGTCTTGGTGTTTAATGGAAGTCATTATTTAACCGAATACAATTACTTGAACAATGAAAGTATTAGAGTCGAACTGATCTCCGATAACATTGGTTGTCTAATTTCCGGTCCTAGCTCAATATATTTTTCAAAGCAAAAAGGCACTCTTTTACGTCAAGAAGACGTCGGGATTCAGAGCTATCGTTTGACAGAAGGTATACCAGAGAAAGGGTTAACGGGAAAACATTGTCTCAGTGATGATAATGGAAATGTTTTATTGGGAAGCTATGAAGGTCTGTTACTCATTCCAAAATTAAATTCATCACCGAGAATAATAGCGCCTACCACCATTATTTCCTCGGCTAGGTTATTTGGAACAGATAATCAGTTAATAAAAACCTTCGAGACAATGTACCTTGATGATGATACCCCGTCTATATCGATGGACTACAATGAAGGCACACTTAATATTCAATTTTCTGTACTCAGCTACTCAGATCCAAAGGCTTCAAAAATTAGATATCGTATTAAAGAGCTGGATCAAAACTGGAGTGTCGATAACGGAAACTCAGGACAGGCCTATTACAATTACTTTCCTTCGGGAAATTATACGTTTCAAATTATCGGTAGAAATCCTGACGGCCAATGGAGCAATACAATTAAAGAGCTTGCCATCACGGTCAAACCACCCTTATGGGCAACTTGGTGGGCTTATGCACTTTATTTACTATGCATAGTGATTCTGGTTGTATGGGTGCATCATTTAAGAACGTTGCAAATAAAAAACCGATCCAAACAGTTGGAGGAGATGGTCAACATACGAACCGATCAGTTGGCTACCGAGAAAAGACGTGTTGAGCAACTTCTTGCGCAAAAAAATGTTGAGTTTGCCAATATTTCTCACGAGTTCAGAACACCTATTACTTTAATTTTAGGCCCAATACAAAAGTTACTTAGAAGTAATATACGAAGCAGTACTAGAAAATCTCTAGAATTGGTTAAAAGAAATGGCTTTCGAGTTTTAAGAATGGTGGACCAAATTTTAAATTTAGAGAAGTTCAAGCTCGATCAAATTACCAATTATGGAATCGTAGAAATTAAACCCATCACAGAGTTGGTCTCAGAAAATTTCAGAGCATTGGCCAAAGAAAAAGACATAGAATTTCATTTGTTAAAGGTGGATGATATTCAAATAAGCTTTACTATAGACGCGTTTGAAAAGATTTTATTAAACCTATTATCTAATGCCGTTAAATATACCAAGGCAAATGGAAAGATAGAGTTGTCGGTTACTTCAGAGAATAATGGTGACGTTTTAGTGCGTGTCAGTGATACTGGCATCGGAATTCCTTACGAAATGCAAGACGCTATTTTTGAGCGATTTAACAGAGTTATCGATGAGCACAGTGAAAATATCGTCGGCGCGGGTATTGGTCTTGCCTTAGTCAAACAACTCGTTGATGCTCATCATGGAGAGATAAAAGTATTCAGTGAGCCTGGCGTAGGAACATCATTTGAAATCAGATTGTTAGGAAGTTTAGTCAACGACTCAAATATGTCTCACTCGCAGGCAAATACCGAATTACTTAAGATGGAACTTGAAAGTATTCGAGACAATGAACCAACTAATGTTCGTGAATATGACGATCTGTCTAAACAAGAACCGAACTCGGCTTCTCCAACCGTGCTAGTCGTCGAAGATAATAAAGACATGAGAGAGTTCATAATAGACTCTTTAAAAAATAAATTTACTACTCTCAGTGCTGCCAATGGAAAGGAAGGCCTCGCTAAAGCTATTCAATACGTACCTGATATTATTATTAGTGACGTTATGATGCCAGAGATGAATGGCTATGAGTTAAGCGAGCAGATAAAAGAAGACTCGATAACTTCTCATATACCTGTCATTTTACTCACCGCTCGCGGTGATAAAGAGAGTCGTATTCAAGGATGGAAACAACGAGCTGATGAATACCTAACAAAACCCTTTGATCAAGACGAGTTGATTATCCGTTTGGAGAATTTATTATCGATTCGCAGTATTTTAAGAAATCGTTTTGCGACAAACATAGACTCATCCGAAGAAATTCATTGGGGTTCGGGAAATGGTCTTAACGAGAAGGATCAAGCGTTTATTGAAAAGATTAAATCATTCTTTGAAGAGAATTATAGCGATCCTGAACTGGAAATTTCTAGATTGTCAGATGTAGTAGCGATGAGTGAGAGACAACTGCAGAGAAAACTCAAAGCGCTGGTAGATCGTTCACCAAGTGATTATTTAAGGAACTTTAGATTAAATAAATCTAAAGGTGAGTTGAGGAAAGGCTTGCGAGTTTCGGAAGTCGCTTTTGCCGTAGGGTTTAACTCACAAGCTTATTTTTCCAAATGCTTCAAAGCACAGTTTGGATTAACCGCAAAAGAATATCAAGATACTTCTAGTAAGGGTTCTAATTGATGAAAAGGTTCGTATTAGTTTTGGGACTGATACTCTTTTTTATCATATTTCTAGAACCTTTAATAAGCGTTAATGATGATGGCTCTAAGCCAGACTCTTCAGCTAAGAACAATCAATTAGTGACTTTAGTGAGTAACGAGGGGTCGACCACAAGCAATAAGAAAGACTCTCACATAAATGTTCGTGTTAGCTTAGATGACATAAGTCGTTCTGGTGAGGAGATTTCTACCTGTAAAGAAGTATTTGAGTATAACCTTCAAGAAATCTCTCAATATTTTAGTGAACTAGAATCCATAGGACTCTTTCGTTATCAAGACAATCCTGAACGAAGACCGATTTATCTTGATTATTCCATCAAGGATCTAACCTTAATGGCACCAAGTGATGTCGATGCGGAGTATTTCGCTGGAATAAAGATACTGTATTCAGCGTTTGGGTTAGAAGTACACGACATCCATGAGCTCCCAATTGCAACGGTTGTAAACGATAGCGTTACCTTGTTAGATTGGCGCGAGATTAGTCCTCAAAGCAATGCAATTAAAGAGCTTTCTTTTGATTCAAACTTGTTTGATAAAGGACAGTCTTTACTACTAAGTTCGGCACGAAAGGGAAAGATTTGGGCGTTTCAATATATGATAAGAGGCATAGATCTACGTATGGCCTATCGGCAAGCACATGAAAACCTTGCTAACTCTGAAGTCATAGCGTGGAAGAATGAACGATTTTCGTACTACTCAATAATAGATAGTGCCTTTCAAGGTCAATTCGGTACATTGGACTTCACGTCAGATAAATTAGAGAATTACTCGAAAGAATTTAGCCTAGATACTCAAAGATATTTGCAATCTTTCAAGGAAAAGCTTGCTGAAAATGGTTTTGTTTGGATTGAATATGATAATTTAGACGAGCGCCTGGACGACTCTTGTGATTCATTTTAACGCTAGTTTTTAAATTCTAAGGTCGGTTTCATGATCAATTACTCTTTACTATTAAAACTCGGTTGGAAGCCATTTTTTCAACAACAACTTACAATAGAAGAGTATGAAACGAGCCTCTGTGTTAGGGTTGTAGAACAGCATCGGTCAGAGCTTGTCGTTTCTAACGGTCAAGACGTTTTTAAAGTGCCAATTTTAAAGTCAACGCCAGAAATAGTTGTTGGAGACTGGTTGCTGCTTGATCATGAAAATCGGTTGTTAAGAGTTCTCGATCGCAAATCAAAATTTGAAAGGAAGTCAGCCGGTACTAAAATCCAGAAGCAGTTAATCGCCAGTAATATCGATACTGCGTTTATCGTGAGCTCAATGAACGATGACTTTAATCTAAGTCGTATAGAACGGTATTTGGCACTGGTACATTCATCTGAAGCCGATGCCGTTATTGTTTTAACAAAATCAGATTTATGCGAAGAGCCCAGTCGATTTGTAGCTGACGTTCAAAATCTTGATCCTCTTCTTTCAGTCGTCGCAGTTAATGCGTTAGATACAGAATCAATATCAGCGTTGTCATCATTTATCAAAACAACCGATACGGTATGCGTTATCGGTTCTTCAGGCGTTGGGAAATCGACTTTAATAAATACTCTGACAAACGGTAATATGCTTGCAACAGGATCAATCAGAGAAGATGATTCTAAGGGAAGGCACACAACCACTCATCGTTCATTAATTTTACTTAATAGTGGAGGTGTAATTATCGACACACCTGGTATGCGCGAAATTAAAATTACTGATAGCGAGGAAGGAATTTCTAAAACATTTCACGATATCGAAAAGCTGTCTGAGAATTGCCGATACAAAGACTGTCAGCATCAGCAAGAACCGGGGTGTGCAGTAAAGCAAGCAGTCATTCAAGGCAAACTTGACCAACGGAGACTCGA
>Ga0209475_10003184_pt1 | contig 15426 bp, 13 predicted proteins | sample tdDd471_FD_187128 | JGI IMG/M metagenome (GOLD analysis project Ga0209475, IMG submission 187128) | Marine sediment microbial communities from the Atlantic coast under amendment with organic carbon and nitrate - tdDd47.1 (SPAdes)... | ecosystem: Environmental > Aquatic > Marine > Coastal >... | reverse complement strand
TGATCGGCGCTGCGGCCATGGGGTTTCACGGCGTCGTACGGGCAACCGAAGACCTCGATTTCCTCATTCGTGCGACTGGTGAGAACGTCGAGCGACTCAAATGTGCGTTTCGTCAGGTCTACAACGACGATCCGAACATCGACGAGATCTCCGCTGACGATCTGCTGGGTGAGTACCCCGCTTTGCGTTACTACCCTCCGAGCGGTGACCTCTACTTTGACATCATGACTCGACTCGGCGAGGCTGCGGTATTCGAGGGTGTTGAGGCGATGGTGATGGAGGTCGAGGGAATTCGGGTTTCGGTTGCAACGCCGAGGGCGCTTTACGCCCTGAAAAGGGACACCGTTCGGCCGTTGGATCATCAGGACGCTGAGGCTCTGAGACAGCGGTTCGATCTGAAAGAAGACTGACGTGCCGGTAGAGAAGTTCCGCTCCGTAGACGAGATGAACGCCGCATCGGTGAGAATAGCGCCGGGGACCGGGTTTGATCGTTTTCTGAGGCACTGCAACAGATACTGGAAGTTGGTCCCGAGAGCGTATCCGCGTGGAATCGTGAAATTCAGATCGTTTGAAGAAGCGCAGGCGACCCGCGCTGACGTCTCTGGAGGCCGATCGCCGGCAACCTGATTTCGAATCCGGCTTGGTCTGCGCCCTCTGCGGTTTCTCCGCTTTCGAAACACCTCAATAGAACCCGAGTTCGAGCCGCACCGCTTTGCTCATCATCTCGGGATTCCAGGAGGGCAGGTGATTCGACCTCGACGGAAACGCCCGGCCTGCTACGATCCCTTGGAAAGACATGGGAGGTCGATCAATGAAAAGCAGACCGATCGTGCGACGTCTCGTAATGTGTTTAGCGCTCGCCGTCGTCTGCGGGCCGACAGCGGCCTGCGGACAGGAATCGAGCTCGCCGGCTGATGGCGTCAAATCGGCGAAACCCGACGTCCAGGTCGAAACCAAACGGCCCGAGGAGCGGTTCGAGTTCACGTCGTACACCGAGGTCGGTGAGCTCTTCGAGGAGCTCAACTACACCCCGGAAGCGTGGCAGGCGGGGATCCGAGAGATTCCGAGGGTCTACCTCACGACCATTGCGCCAAGGTGGCGGGACCGGGTGTCGGCGGAGGTGACGGTGCTCGAGAAGAAGCGGATCTTCTTCCGTTCGATGGCCCCTCTGGTGCTGCGCTCCAGCGAGCTCATCCTGCGCGACCGCGCCCGGCTCGATGAACTACGAAACGGGGACGTCAGCACCGAAGATCGGCAGTGGATGACCGAACTCGCCGTCGCCTACGGCGTCGTCAAAGATGCCGACGCCACCCTCGACGAGGCGGTCCTCGACGAGCTCCTGATTCGAGTCGACATTGTCCCGGTTTCGCTGGCCCTGAGTCAGTGCGCCGAAGAAAGCGGGTGGGGGACTTCCCGTTTCGCGGCCGAGGGCAACGCACTCTTCGGACAGTGGTCGTGGGGCGGTAAGGGAATCAAGCCTCAGCAGCAGCGCGAGGGAATGGGCGACTACCGCATCGCGGCCTTCGAGACACCACTGCAGTCGATCATGGCCTACATGCGCAACCTCAACACCCACGCCGCCTACGCCGGGCTGCGGGCGCGGCGCGCCGAGCTGCGGGCCAAGGGCGAGCGGATGAGCGGATTCGAGTTGGCGAAGACCCTCGACAAATACTCCGAGCGCGGCCCGGCCTACGTCGAGTCGCTGCACGCCATCATGAGGGTCAACCAGCTCGACCCGGCCGACGACGCTTTTCTCGGCGACGGCCCGACCATCTTCCTGGTGCCGGTTGGTGATGGTGTCAATTGAGCCTCGTGCAAAATTCTGCAAGACGATGAGGCGCCAGCCTCACCACGGCGGTCCATCGCAGGCGGGGACGCCTGCGCTACAAGGCTGTTCGCGTTTTTGTAGGTGCCAGCCTCACCACGGCGGTCCATCGCAGGCGGGGACGCCTGCGCTACAAGGCTGTTCGCGTTATTGTAGCGCCCGCGTCCCCGCGGGCGATGGTCCCTTTGCGTCAATTCCTGCCGCAATCCCGAATTCTGCACGAAGCGTCAAGTGACGCCGTGAAGACCGTGGCCGCCGCCATCGGCCTCCTGATTTTCTCCGGAGTGCTTTTTGCGGCGGACGAAGCGGTGGTCCTCATGTACCACCGCTTTGGCGAGGATCGCTACCCCTCGACCAACATCCGTGTCGAGCAGCTCGAAGCGCAGCTCGACTACCTCGTTGACAACGGCTTCACCGTGGTGCCGCTCGCCGACGTGCTGGCGGCCATCCGCGGCAACGGCAATCTCCCCGATCGCGCAGTCGCCATCACCGTCGACGACGCCTACCGGTCGGTCTACACCGGCGGATACCCACGTTTCCGCCAGCGCGGGATGCCCTTCACCGTCTTCGTCGCCACCGATCCCGTCGATGGTGGCCAAGCGGATTTCATGACCTGGGACCAGATGCGCGAGATGGCCGAGCACGGCGTCACGTTTGCCAACCACGGCGCGACCCACGACTCGATCATCGAGCGCCGTGGCGACGAGAGTCGTTCGGCATGGCTCGCGCGGGTTCGTGCCGACGTCGCCAAGGGAACGCGCCGGCTGAGCGAGGAGCTCGATCCCCTGGAAGGAGTGTTCGCCTACCCGTATGGCGAGTACGACGAGGCGACGGCGGGGGTGATCGCCGACCTCGGGCTGATCGCCTTCGGCCAGCACTCGGGTGCGGTCGGGCCCATGAGCGATACACGGGCGTTGCCGAGGTATCCCATGGCCGAGGCATTTGCCGACCCCGACGATTTCGCGATCAAGGTCGCGAGCCGACCGCTGCCGGTGGCGAGCGTGTCGCCGTGGGACCCGGTCACTTCATCGCGTCGCCCGAGAATCGAGGTCACCCTCGCTGCCACCGACGCCCGTCTCGATCGCCTCGCCTGTTTTGTCAGCGGCCAGGGTGCTGTCGCCGTCGAGTGGCTCTACGAGCGCCGGCGGTTCGCCGTCGCCCCGGCGAAGGATCTGCCAGAAGGACGGAGCCGTGTCAACTGCACCGCCCCGGCCGCAGACGGCAACCGGTTTCACTGGTTCAGCCACCCTTGGGTGGTGCGACCGGAGGCGGCCCCGGCGCCGTGATCGCTGGACTGTCTCAGAGGCCCGCGGGAATCACTCCCCCTCTACAGCGTCGAGTTCGGCGTCCGCGTCGGCCTGGGTCTTGCCGGCCTCTTCGAGCATCTGCTTCACCTTTGCTGTCGCGGCCTCGGCCTGCTGATTGAGCTCCGCCGCCTCATCCTCGAGGTCGGCGATGGCCTCGGGTGAAAGATCCCGTCCGAGGAAGAGGATCTGGTCGTTGAGGTTTTGGATCACCGGTGCGAACTCCCCACCGGCCGCAGCCAGGGTCTCACCAAGTGACGCATATTTCTGTTGCGCCGCAGTCATCCGGGCGGCGCTCTTTTCGCGCAGGCTCTCGCTGGAGATGCTCGCCAGGTCTTGCTCCCAGGCCTTGAAGAACTTGTCCGCCTCTTTGCCGAGGGCGGCCACCTGCTTCTTGGAGCCATCGATCTTCTTCTCGGTCGATTTGAGATCGCCGACCAGCTTCTTGTAGGCCTTCTGATTGTCCTTGGCGTCGCCGTTGATGATCGAGTTGTAGCCGGTGAGCAGCGAACCGAGGCTGCCGAGCGCGTCTTGCACCGCCGCTTTTGAAGACTCGCCGGCCTTTTCGAGGCTCGCGGTCTGTTTGGCGCTCTTCTTCGATTGCGCCTGCGCAGTTGTCGCCGTGAACACGCAGCACAGCGCGACAGCACACGCCGCCGTACGACTCATCCAGTGGTCCGTCCGTCTCATGGTCCAGGTCCTCCCCTTGCGTTGAATACGTTGTCCAGACTGAAAAGAAGTGTACTCGAGTGCGGAGCCGTGGCCGAGCAAATGAGGCGTCCGTGTCCCTGTCCGTGTCCGATCGTCGACTCAGGACGGCTCGACCCGCATCCCCCCCCGCTGCAGTCCATCGATCAGATCGTCGATGAGCGGATCGATCTTGAGCGAACGACGCATCAGCTCACGGGCTCGGTCGGTGAAGTCGGGCTTCTGCTCCACGATCTGCCCGATGTGGATGGTCGCCTCGTCCGCCCGGCCGAGTTTTCCCAGTATCGCGGCCTGCGCCACGTCGTCCCAAAAACTCAAAAATGGGAGGTGTTTCCGGGTATCGATCAACGCCTGTTCATAGTCTTCGCGGTAAAGTTGGTCGATGATGTATCCGGTGTGAAACCAGGCCGGGTGACACGGGCTGACCGAGATCGCTCGATCGAGCAACGACAGGCCGCGGTCGATCTCCCCACGGTGGACGTGAAAAAACCCGATCGCACCGACCGTGTACGGCGAGTTCGGGTTGAGGTTCAGCGCGGTTTCGGATTCCTCGAGGAAGCTCTCGGAGTCCTCGGCCAGGTAGCTGGCGTACGCGAGGATCATCCGACCCAGCTGTGAGCCCGGTTCGAGGAAGACGCCCTTTCGGGCGAAGTCGAGGGCTTTGCCGAGTGCATCCTCAAAACCGGGCACGTCGAAGCTGTACATCTGACAGTGGAGTGTGGCCAGGGCCGACCACACCGAGCCGTATTCCGGTTCCCTCTCGGCGGCACTCTGCAGTGCGACGAAGCAGGATGCGGCCGACTCATTTGAGGGCGCGATCTGATGGCTGTAGTAGCGGAGCATCGCCTCGTAGGTCTCGAGCTCGGCGGGTGGTTTCTTGCGCGACTCGGCGGACAGCCGACGGGCAATGATCCCGTACTCGCTGGCGATGGCGGCGACAACGCTGCGGGCGATCTCCTCCTGGGTGGCGATGAGCCGGCTTGCGTCGAGCGGGTGAGTGTAGGCCTCGGCCCAGATTTGGTGGCCGTCTCTGGCATCGCTCAAGTGGACCGAAACCTTGACGACCTCCGCGTCCCTTCGCACGCTGCCGTGTAGGATGAAGCGAGCACCGATGGACGCGCCGAACTCGGAAGAGTCGACCAGCTGTTCCGTGCACCCGGACGCCCCTTGGCACGGGATGACGGCGATGTCCTGGAACCGGTTCATCTCGGTCGCCAGTTCCTCGGTCAGCCCCACCGCCATGAATTGCTGGTCAGGGTTCCCGGTCAGATCGTCGAAACGCATGACGGCGATTGACGGTCCGTTGATCAACTCGGGGCCGAGAACCTTGTCTGTGGATCGGCGGTGCCGATCCTGGTTTGGCGCGACCGCCTGCTCGGTGAATCGTGGGATATAGCGCCCCTTGGGGATGTCGATATGAATCGGGTCGCGTCCGCCGGCCACCAGGTAGTATCGCTCGAGCGCGCGTCGAAGCCGGCCCGCCTGGATGCTGACGATGGGGTCTTGTCCCGGATCGAAGTCGTCGTCACGGCAGAATACCCTGGTCGCGACGGTGTATCCCTTGATCCGGTGCCTGCGGCCGGCGAGGGTCTCCTCGACGACGAAGCGGAGGAAATCGCGCATCTTGTCGGTGGCGTGGAACTCGCGGTGAGCGAGGATGCGGTCGAGTTGCTCCCGAACGGCGTCGTGCGACAGACCGCTGCGCGCTTCGAGGTTCGCCGGATCCCCGGCGGCTGTATCGCGTTCCATGTCTTCACCCTCACGACCAATATCGATCACAGATGTCGGTCTAGACTACATTAACCTAACCTTAAACACTTCCTCGAGCCCGGTTGAGGACACACTATTGCGTGTATGAACATCAAGAGGTTTGAGAGAGGGAGTCCGGGCCCGATCGGTTTGACCGAGGACGGTCCGAGGTCCGAGACCGACACCCTGACCTTGATCCGGACGTCGTTCGCCGGCCATGACCGGGTCATCGAGCGCGCCTACCGTGACAGCCGGTCATTCCGGGACCTCTGCGGGGACTACCGGAGGTGTGTCGCGGTTCTGCACCGCTGGGAACATCGGGATGAGCCAGAGTCGGATTCCCGCCGTCAGGAGTACACCCAGCTCCTGGCCGAGCTCACAGACGAGATTGACTCATGGTTCGAGGCGCTGAAAGACCTTCCGACCCTCTCGGACGGGAGTTCAGGGTGATGAAAACGACGTGCGAGGCCATCGAGACCTCCACCGCTGAGGCTCTCAGGATCGATGCCGAGCGGCTGCGGGCGCCGTGCGATCTCTTCCTCGGGAAACCCTAGGCATGCAGATGGATCTCGGCGAGTCGGCGATGGCACGACGACGAGGTGTGGTGTGTGTCGCCCTAGTGTTGGTGGCGCTCGTATTCTATTCAACGCCGGCACCGTCCCAGGAGCTCACCCCGCGCACCTACTGGCCGACGCCCAAGGGGACCAAGGTCGGTGTGCTCGGCTACGGCTACGCCGAGGGCGACGTGCTCTTCGACCCATCGATCCCGCTTTACGGCGTGGATTCTCAGGCCAACGTGGTGGTTGCCGCCTATCTCCAGACCATCAGTCTGTGGGGACGTACGTCGACCGTGCTCCTCGAGGCGCCCTACCAGTGGGGGTCGACCCAGGGATTCATCGGGGAGACCCCCAACCCCGACCGCGGGACGATCTCCGGTTTCGGGGATCCGGGAGTCACCCTGACCGTCAATCTGCTCGGCGCACCGACCATGACGCCGGAGGATTTCCAGGCCCTGCGGGAGAAACCTCACCCGATCCTCGGCGCCAGCCTGAAGGTTCTCATTCCGGTCGGCCAGTACGATCCGAACCGGCTGCTCAATCCCGGCGGCAACCGGTGGGCGGTCAAGGCCGAGCTCGGCGCCGCCATTCCGCTTCGGCCGAAGCTGATCCTCGAGATCGAGGGCGGCGTCTGGTTTCTCGGCGATGACGATGACTACATCACCGGGCCGCGGGAACAGGATCCGATCGTCGGGGTCGAGCTCCACCTCGTGCGACGGTTTCGACCGGGATTCTGGATCTCCCTCGATGGAAATTTCTTTTTTGGCGGACGTCAGACAATCGATGGGACGGAGCTGACCGACTTCCAATCGAATTCGAGACTCGGAGGCACGCTCGTGGTGCCGTTCAAGGGCCGTCATGCCATCAAGCTCGGGTTCGCCACCGGCGTTTTTACCGCGTACGGCAGCGATTTCGACCAGTACCTGGTGAGCTACCAGGTGCTGTTCAAGTAATGGAGGAACTCATGAAAGACACCACATCACGCCTGAGTATCATCGTCGTATTGATAGCCATCCTGTGTGCCTGTACCGGGAGTGGTCCCGATGCGGTCACGCCCGAAGAGGCCGAAGCCACGGCCAGAGAGGCCTACGTCTACGGCTTCCCGATGGTGATGAACTACAAGACGCTCTACAACTACGTGATCGACACCTCAAACCCCGAGTACAAAGGCCCCTTCAACCACCTCGCGTGCGACGCACGGCTCTTCACCCCGGAAGACAAGGCGGTGGTGACGCCCAATGCCGACACGCCCTATTGCATGTTCTGGATGGATCTTCGGGCGGAGCCGATGGTGTTGACGGTCCCCGAAATGGAAAAGGAACGCTTCTATCACTTTCAGCTCATCGACCTCTACACCCACAATTTTGCCTATGTGGGCTCCCTCACCACCGGCAATGGTGCGGGCACATTTCTCGTCGCCGGTCCCGATTGGGATGGCGAAGAACTCGCAGGCATCAGTGCTGTGATTCGCAGCGAAACCAACCTTATCTTCAACGTCACCCGCACCCAACTCTTCGGGCCTGATGATTTGGCGAGGGTCGAGGAGATCCAAAACGCCTATAATCTCCAGCCTCTCAGCAGCTTCCTCGGCACCGAGGCACCTCCGGCTGAGCCGACGCCCGAGTTCCCGGAGTGGGCGGAAGGGGCCCAGTTCGACGAGCGCTTCTTCGCCTACCTCGATTTCATGATGACCCTTCTCGATAAGCCGGGCGCCGGGGAAGAAGAACTCTGGGGTCGGCTGGCCGAGCTCGGAATCGGAACTGGCAACAGTTTCGACTTCGCGGCGCTGCCTTCCGACATTCAGGAGGCGTTGAAGGCCGGAAGAACAGAGGGATTTGCCGAGATCGAAGAGTTCATCGCCAAGTACTCAAGCGATCCGCTGGCGAGCGGCAAGCTTTTTGGCACCAGGGAGTTCCTTGTTGAGAGCGCAAGAACGAACTACCACCTGGAGACTGCCGACATGCTGCGTACGGTTGCGGCTCACATGGGTCTCTACGGTAATTCCGCTGCAGAAGCCGTCTACCCCACCTATCTCGTGGATGCCGAGGGGCAGCCGCTCAACGCCTCAACGAATCGATACACCATGACCTTTGCAGATGGACAGTTGCCGCCGGTGAAGGCCTTCTGGTCGCTGACCATGTACGACGGGGCCACCCAGCTGTTCATCGACAACCCGATCGATCGCTATCTCCTCAATTCGTCGATGATGGAAGACCTCCGGGTGAGCGACAACGGGTCGGTCATGCTGCTCATCCAGAAAGACCCTCCCGGCCAGGGCTGGGATTCGAACTGGCTGCCGGCGCCCGACGGGCCGTTCTATCTGGTGATGCGCCTCTACGGGCCCGAGGCGGCTGCGCTCGACGGAACCTGGACGCCGCCGCCGGTGGAACCAGCGGAGTGATTCCCCGATCTCTATCTTCGAACCCATTGAGCTCGGTCTCAATTGACGGAGGCAGGCCCATTGAATCAACGAATTGGCCGACAGATCATGCCTTGAGCACTGCTCGCAACGGCTGACGAGCGCCACGAACAACAGTACGACGAGGAGGAGAACATGAGAATCCAACACACAATCGCAATCTGTGCTGTGGTACTGCTGCTTGCCGGCGGAGCGGCCGTCGCCCAGGAGATCCTGCCGTTTCCTGAACCTTCGTCCGCCAGTGTGACGGGCAAGACCCTGGAAGACTCGAAACACCAGTGGCGCACAGCGGAAAGCCACCTGCCCGAGGATGCACCCAATATCGTCATCTTCATGACCGATGATGCGGGCTTTGCCAATCCGAGCACCTTCGGCGGTCCCATCCATACGCCAACGCTGGATCGACTGGCCGCGTCAGGCATCAGCTACAACGCGTTTCACACCACCGCCATGTGTTCTCCCACCCGGGCCGCGTTGCTGACCGGGCGGAACCACCACCGGGTGGGTGCGGGCCAAATTGCGGAGTTGGCGTCGGACTGGGATGGTTATGTCGGCAAGATTCCAAAGTCGACTGCCACGTTTGCCCAGGTCCTTTCGTACTACGGATACAACACCGCCGCCTTTGGCAAGTGGCACAATACGCCGGTCACCGACATCACCAAACTGGGACCCTTCGACCGCTATCCCACCGGACTGGGATTCGACTATTTCTATGGGTTTCTGGCAGGAGAAACCTCCCAGTACGAACCCATGCTGTTTGAAAACACCAACCCCGTGCAGGCGCCCCACGACCCCGAGTATCACCTGACCGAGGATATGGCGGAAAAGGCCATCGAGTGGCTGCGAACCAGCAACACCATCGAACCCGGTAAACCCTTTTTTCTGTATTTCACGCCGGGCGCGGTTCATGGTCCTCACCACGTCTTCAAAGAGTGGGCGGACAAATATGACGGAAAATTCGATGAAGGCTGGGACGCGCTGCGGAAGCTGACCTTTGAAAAACAAAAAGCGATGGGATGGATTCCTCAGGATGCCGTTCTCAATCCTCTGCAAGAGGGCATGCAGAAATGGGATGACGTTCCACAATCACAGCGAGAGTTCCAGACCCGTTTGATGGAGATCTTCGCCGGATTCCTCGAGCACACGGATACGCAGTACGGCAAGGTTGTGGATGAAATCGAACGACAGGGGCTGCTGGACAATACACTGATTCTCTACATCCTCTCCGACAACGGCCCTTCGGCAGAAGGCATGAACGGAACAATCAGTGAGTTGCTGGCCCAGAATTCGATGCCCTCCACCATCGAACAGCAGATTGACGTACTCAACGAGAATTACGGTGGAGAGGATGCGCTGGGCGGGCCGAAGCTCGACATCATGTATCACCACGGATGGGCCTTTTCAGGATCGACGCCGTTTCAGAGCACCAAACTTGTCGCCGCGCATCTGGGCGGGACCCGGACGCCGCTGGTCATCTCATGGCCAAATAAAATCAAGCATGACGGGAAAGTCCGTTCCCAGTTCCATCATGTCAATGACATCGCCGCCACGATCTACGACATTCTGGAAATCGAAACACCAGATGTTGTCGACGGATTCGAACAACAATCGCTTGATGGCGTTTCCATGGTCTATACATTCGATCAGCCCGAAGTCGAAACCACCAAAAAGACCCAGTATTTCGAAATTCTCGGCAGCCGCGGAATCTATCATGAAGGCTGGTTCGCCGGGACCTTTGGTCCCAGGGCGCCGTGGTCGACCGATATGTCCGGCGTAAACAACTGGGAGCCGGAAAAGGATGAGTGGCAGCTCTACGACCTGGACAGAGACTATTCACAGTCAAGAGATCTGGCCGAAGAGAATCCTGAAAAACTGGCTGAGCTGAAAGCGCTGTTCGATCAAGAGGCCACGGAAAACCTCGTGTATCCGATCGGCGCGTCCATGTACACGGTATTTTTCAGTCCCAGCGAGTTGCCTTCCTCACCGTTGACCGAATGGTCTTTCTTCGAAGGTCAGGACCGGATTCCTGAAGCGATGGCGCCCAAATTTGCGAGCGGTCGATCCACCCTGGCGGTGATCGATGCGGAAATCGGCGAGGATGCAGAGGGGGTGCTGTTTGCCCTCGGCGGCATTTCCTCGGGGTTCACCGTGTACATGGACAAGGGTTTCTTGAAGGCCGAGTACAACGCCATGACCTTGAACCGCTACAAGATCGCTTCGGAATCTGCCATCCCAACAGGGAAAGTCGAGATCGAGGTGAAAACCGTGTATGACAGCAAAGAACGCATGGCCCCGGCCACTGTCACCTTGACCGTCAACGGCAATCAAGTCGGCGAGGGACGGATTGAACGATCGGTTCCGGCTGCTCACACCGCGTCTGAGACCTTTGATGTGGGTGTGGACCTGGGTTCGCCGGTCGCTCTGGATTACTACGATCGTGCACCATTCAGATTCAACGGAAAAATCAACAAGATCGACATCCGATACCTCAATGAGGAGGACACCGCGACCGAGGAGGTGGCGGATGACTGAGCGACGGGCACGCGGGGGCTACGACCGATCGGGACCCCCGATGAGCCGGGTTGGGTTGGTGGCCCTGGTGCTGTTGATGTCCTCGGCGGGAGTTTATCTGCATGCCGAAGAGTGGGCGCCCTTCGAGGGCGCCGAGCAACTGCGCGAACTCGTTGCCGGAGCGACGGCGGAGATCGAGATGAAACCCGGTCACGTCGCGGTGGGCCAGTACCGCGCGGACGGGACCGCGACGATCACTGCCTGGGGCGAGACCTATGAGCGCACCTGGGAGGTCGTCGGCGACGACCGGGTGTGCTATTCGTCGGACAGAGAGACCAATTGCTACACCTTCGAAACCAACGCCGACACGCCGGGCGAGTACCGCGCGCGGCACGTCGAGACCGGAGAGATCAGGATCTTCCGCGTCACAGAAGCGGACCCGGAAGTGGTCACCGCAGACACCGCACCTGGCGGGGAGGGCGGTCTCGGCGCGCCGTCCGCGTCGGAGGTCGCCGCGGCGCTTTCCAACCCCAACACGACCATGGGGACGATGAGCACCCTCATCGACCTCATCGCCTATGACGGCGACCTCCCGGACGCCGGGTCGCAGCGCGCGTTCCGGGCGACCTTCCAGCCGTCGATGCCCTACCCGCTTTCGCCATCGACCAACCTGTTCGTGCGGCCGCTGATCCCGATCATCTTCAGCCAGGACGTGCCGACCGCGGACGGGTTCGAGTCGAAGGGCATCAACCTCGGCGACATCGCGTTTGACGCGCTGCTGGCCAAGAACCTCTCGGGCGGCTTCGTCGTCGGTGGCGGTGTGGTCGGAACCCTACCGACCGCGACCGACGACGCCCTCGGGCTCGACCAGTGGTTGCTGGGTCCCGAGTTCATGGCGGCCAAGGTCTCGAAGTGGGGCGTCCTCGGCCTGCTGGTGACCCACCAGTGGGATGTGGCCGGCGGAGACGGCGACGGAACCAGCATCACCGGCGGCCAGTACTTCTACACCATCAACCTGAAGAACGGCTGGCAGATCAACGGCTCGCCGGTGTACTCGTACAACCACAACGCCTCGAGCGGCAACGCCTGGAGCTTTCCGATCGCCGTCGGCGTCGCCAAGACGTCGATCATCGGCGGCCGGCCGTGGAAGTTCAACCTCCAGTACTGGCACTATGTCGTCGCACCAGACACCTTCGGGCCGAACCACCAGATCAGAATCGGAATCTCGCCGGTGGTCGAGCTCCCATGGTGACCGCCGAAGCTCACAAAAAGGAGAAGAAATTGAAGAATCGAATCTCTCTCGCGTCATTCATTCTGCTGTCGGTCGTGATCGCGTTGTCGGGATGTGCGAAGACCGAGACGCCTGCCGCAAGCGGCGGATTGACAGATCAGGATATCGAGAATCTCGTGCAGCAGTCGTATCGGCTCGTTGCCATGTACAACGTCAACAACAAGTTCGCCTTGAAGCAGGGTGGTTGGTACACGGTCGAAGCCGACACCGAGCTCAAGGACCACACCATGCGCGAGATCGCCCGGCCGAACAACGACACGCTCTACATCGGCTGCATGCTCGACCTGCGTGCCGAGCCGGTGATTCTCGATATCCCGGCGTTCGACTCGGACTACGCATCGCTCATGATCACGGGCTACGACCACTACGTCAACGTGCCGATGACGACCCGGAACGATGACTTCGAGCAACCGGAGAAGATGCTCATCTACTCGGCGCGCACACCGGGCTACGGGGGTGAGGAGGTCGAGGGGATTGACCGCTATTTCGAGGCCACCGGTGACTTCGTGTCGGCAGTGTTCAGGGTCATGCCGCACGCCAGCGACCCCAAACGGTTTGCCGATATCGTCGAACAGATGGAGAGCGTTCAGTTGATGAGCCTTTCCGAGTTCAGAGGGGGCGAATCCATCCTGCTCGACGATCCCGCCTTCCCACCGGTGGGCGAGACCGACTTCGATGTCTACGAGAACAACCTGCTCGAGGTCATGCAGTTCGTCTTCGACCACACCACCTTCGATCCGAACGACCCGATCGATCAGGGCGTGCTCGCCGCCTATGCGCCGCTGGGAGTGGAGCCCGGCAAGGCCTGGGACCCGGACGGCGTCGCCACTCTCGACGGCGCGATATTCCGGGAGACCGCACAGCGCGTGGCATCCTCGAACATGGCGAATGCCACCGACCCGCAGTTCTTGAAGGAGAACATTCTCAGCCTCTTCAAACCCAAGGGTCAGATGCAGCTCGACACTCTTGTCTTCCAGTCTGTTATCGGACCGATCGGCCTGCCGGCAGCGGAGGCGGTGTACCCTGCCACCACGACTATCGACGGTGAGCCGATGAACGCAATGCACGACTACGTCATCCGCATGACGGCCGACGAGATGCCGCCGGCCGGGGCCTTCTGGTCGGTCACGCTGTACGACACCGCCAACGGCTTCTTCATCCCGAACGATCACAAGAAATACAGCGTCGGCGCCAATGCGGGCATGCAGCTCGACGACGAAGGCGGCATCGCGATTTACATCGCCGCCGAGAAGCCCGACGGCGTCCCCGAGGACAACTGGCTGCCGATCAACCGCGAGGACATCGGGATCGGGCCGATCATGCGGCTGTATGAGCCTGATCTCGAGCGGTTTGCGATTTGGACACCGCCCAAGGCGGAGCGGCTCTGAGGAGGGGAATGTCCGAATTTCACCAGGTGTCGCGTGTACCGACCGGCGAGCCGGTCGATCTGCGGGAGCCGCGTTTTCCCGCGAGAACAATTGAGAAAGGGAGAAGACCATGAAGAAGACAATCCGAATCGCCCTGACCGTGAGCGCCGTCGTCTGTTTGGTGCTTTCGACCATACCGCTGAGCGCGGAGGAGAGTTGGGAAAGCCTCAACCAGGAATCAAAGCGGGCGAAGATCAACGCCGAAGCGAAAGCATCGCTGGATGAGGTTCTCGCCAAGAGCAAGAACGCGGGCTCTCTGCACGCCAAGGCGTACGGCTGGGCGGTGTTCGACAACCTCAAGATCGCCTTCGGCTGGTCAGGCGGCGGCGGCAACGGCGTGGCGGTCAACAAGGGAAGCGGCGCGCGCACCTATATGAAGATGGGAACGGTCGGAGTCGGCTTCGGGCTCGGCGCGCAGAAGTACCAGGTGGTCTTCCTGTTCCAGGACGAGAAGACATTCAGAAACTTCGTCGACAATGGCTGGCAGGCCGACGCCACCGCGCAGGCCGCCGCCGGGACGGCGGGCGCCGGCGCTCAGACCGGTTTTGTCAACGGCATCGCCATCTACCAGCTCAGCGATGCCGGTCTCATGGCCTCGGCCGACATCGCGGGCACCAAGTACTGGAAGAACAAGAAGCTCAACTGACGCGGCTCACCCACCGGCGGACCGGCCGGGAGGGCACGGGTTCTCTGACAGTGCATCTTTCTGCCGGCCCGGGCGGTGGGGGAAGAGGAGGCGGTCATGATTCGGCAGTCGGATGCATCGGCGCCTGGATCGGATGGGTGCCACCGATGGGTGCCACTGATCACCGATGGGTGCCACTGATCGCAACCTCACAACCTGCTTTGGCCTGGGCGACATCGTGATGATGCGATCGGTGGCACCTATCATTTCGCGGATAGCGGTGGGACCGCTCTTTTTGGTATTGACACACCCCGGGGCCACTGGGCAGACCGAGATGCCCGCTGCTCGAAGGCCGTCCAGGAGATCGTGCTGACTGAATCGACATTCAGTAGGCGTCGCATGGGTTCGGCGAGCTCGACATCCCGGTGATCTCCACCGGTGCCATGAAGTCGTATGGGTTTCGCGACACCGACGGCCTCCAGAACAGCACCGAGGCGCTCATCGCCGGCAAGCTCCTCTCGGGCAGTGTTTCCGCAGGCGGACGGCTGAGATAGATTTTCTAGTAGTCTCAGCTAGAATAACTGAGATAGGATCATATTCTCAGGACAAATACCTAATCTCAAAGGAGAGAGGAGATCGGCATGAAAGAGAGAATGGTGAATTCGTATGGAGTTCTCGTCACCCTCACGATATGTCTCGCGGCTGCACCGAGCCTGTCTGCCTGGGACCATCCGTCGCATATGGCGACGGCGGCCATTGCCTTTTCCGAAATCGAACAGGCGCGCCCGGAGCTCATCGAGAAGATCGGGCTGATCTTCATGAAGCACGCGGATCCGGCCGCGTTCTGGGTGGCCGCGGGCGATGCGAAAGGCGCCGAGCGGGCGCGTCTGATGTTTATCGAAGGCGCCCGCTGGCCCGACGACAACAAGTGGACGATCCACGACCGTCCGACCTGGCACACCGCCCGCTGGGCCATTGTCGCCGACGACGCTCCACCCGAGGCGAGGGCC
>Ga0209475_10003183_pt1 | contig 15426 bp, 21 predicted proteins | sample tdDd471_FD_187128 | JGI IMG/M metagenome (GOLD analysis project Ga0209475, IMG submission 187128) | Marine sediment microbial communities from the Atlantic coast under amendment with organic carbon and nitrate - tdDd47.1 (SPAdes)... | ecosystem: Environmental > Aquatic > Marine > Coastal >... | reverse complement strand
ATCCAGAAGGTCGGGGGTCATGGAGCCGCAGGCCAACACGCCGAAGCCGCCGGCGTTGGAAATGGCCGAGACCAGATTGCGCTCGGACACCCAGGACATGGCGCCGCCCAAAATGGCGTAGTCGCAATCGAGAAAATCCAATCCCCGCTGCCACAACTCCTTCAACCGCTGTTCGGCTTCGGTCTGCCCCATGACGTTCTCCTTCCGGCCTATTTGCCGTTCGATCCGGGTTTTAAGCTTCTTCCTGGGCGTCCAGGCCGTAAGCCGTGTGAAGCGAGCGCAGCGCCAACTCCAGGTATTCTTCGGCAATCAAGACGCTGACCTTGATTTCGGAAGTCGAAATCACCTGGATGTTGATGCTCTTGTCGGCCAACGACTGGAACATGGTCTGGGCGACACCGGCGTGGGACCGCATGCCGACCCCAACCACCGAAACCTTGGCGACGTCGGAATCCGACATCAGCTTGGCGTAGGAGACTTCCTTGGAGCCTTCGATCACTTCGACCGCCCGTTTCAGGTCGCCTTTGGCAACCGTGAAGGTGACGTCGGTGGTTTTGCCGTCTTCGGAAACGTTCTGGACGATCATGTCCACGTTGACGTTGGCGTCGGCCAGCGGGCCGAAGATATGGGCGGCGACACCCGGACGGTCTTCAACGGCGACCAGGGTGATTTTCGCTTCGTCCCGGCTATAGGCGATTCCGCTTACGAGTTCCTTTTCCACGATTTCTTCCTCATCAACAACGAGTGTGCCTTCGTCTTCGGTAAAGGTGGAACGCACTTGCAAGCGCACCCCATGCTTCATGCCCATTTCGACCGAACGGGTCTGCAGCACCTTTGCCCCGAGAGACGCCATTTCGAGCATCTCCTCGTAGGTAATTTTATCGAGCTTCTTGGCCTTGGTGACGATCCGGGGGTCGCAGGTATAGACCCCGTCGACGTCGGTGTAGATATCGCAACGGTCGGCTTTCAGCGCAGCGGCCAATGCCACCGCCGACGTGTCCGAACCGCCGCGGCCCAAGGTGGTCACCCGGCCGTCCGGGCCGATGCCCTGAAAACCGGGGACGACGACCACTTCGCCGCCTTCCATACGCTTGATGGCTTCGTCGCATTCAATCGACTCGATGCGCGCCTTGGCGTGTACGTTGTCGGTCCGGATGGGAATTTGCCACCCTTGCCAGGAGCGGGCCGGAACGCCCAAATCCTGCAAGGCGAGCGCCAGCAGACCGGAGGTCACCTGTTCGCCCGACGATACGACCACGTCGTATTCCCGCGCATCGACCATCGCCGCGACTTGATTGGTGTATTCGACCAATTGGTTGGTCACGCCGGACATGGCCGACACCACCACGGCAACCTGATTGCCGCGGTCGACTTCCGCCTTGACCCGCTTGGCCACGTTTTTAATACGTTCGACGTCGCCGACCGAGGTGCCGCCGAATTTCTGTACGATCCGCTCCATGAAAGAGTTTCCCGGGTAATCTGACGAGACGGTTTCCCAATCCCGAAAAAAGCCTATATAAAACCAACGCACCGCCCAAGGTTTGACGACCGTCTGGCCTCCCGGGCGGCGGGCGGCTATACATACTCTTAAATACCGGCCCGGCGCAAGCCAAACAGCGGCCCGAAGTGAAGGAGCGAAGACCCATGGCGCAGACCGCTGCCGCAACCACCGCATCCCCCGAAGAGGTAGCCCGTTTTACCGCCATTGCCGAGGAGTGGTGGGACCCGAGAGGCAAGTTCCGCCCGCTGCACAAATTCAACCCGACGCGCCTCACTTTCATCCGCGATCAACTCTGCGCCCATTTCGGCGGCGACCCGTTGGGCGACCAGCCGCTTAAAGGGCTTAAAATCCTCGATATCGGCTGCGGCGGCGGACTGGTCAGCGAACCCCTGGCCCGCATGGGCGCCGAGATGACCTCCATCGATGCGGGCGAGCAGAACGTCAAGGTGGCGGCGCTTCATGCCGAACAATCGGACCTCGCCATCAACTACCGTCACATCCTGCCGGAAGAGTTGTTGAAAGAAGGCGCGCAGTTCGATGTGGTCCTGAACATGGAAGTGGTCGAGCACGTACCGGACCTAGACGCCTTTTTGGCCGCCTGCTGCGCCCTGGTCAAACCGGGCGGCGCGATGATCGGCGCGACGGTCAGCCGGACCCTAAAAAGCCTCGCCATGGCGAAAATCGGCGCCGAATACATCCTGCGCTGGCTGCCGCCGGGAACCCACGACTGGAGCAAGTTCCTCAAACCATCGGAATTCGCCGCCGGTCTCAGACCTTACGGCCTGACCGTCAAAACGCTGAAGGGCATGAGCTACAGCCCGATGGGCGACAGCTGGTCGTTGAGCGACGATTTGACGGTCAACTACCTGCTGTTTGCGGTGCGGGAGTAGCATTCGGCAAAATGCAAAAATATATTTGGTGGATATACGGGGCGATCGTTACAGTTTCACTGGCAACTGCCTTTTTTGCACCGACAAGTGAGGCCTTCAAAGGAATTGCCTTACTTCCTGCCTCTGGGGCGATGCTCAGTGCGTTGTGGCAACTTTTACGGGACCAGATTTCGCACGAAAGAACTATTGAGGCTCAGCAAAAACAAGATGTATTCAATCTTGGCGCTACCTCACCTATGGCCGGTATTGTTTTTGATAAGCACGTGGAGTTCTGTGAAAAGTATCTTGAAGAGCTCCATAAAACAGTGGTGACCCTGACTAGGGAAGGGCCAACTCAGCAGGCGTTGGAACACGCAGGGCGTTTATACAGTCTGCGAATCCAGTATACAGCTTGGCTCACGCCAGAAATGGAAGAAAAACTTGATCCATTTGAGCGTGCGTTAAGAAGTATTGGTGCAAATTCTGGGCTGGTCGATGCGCTCTCTCAGGACAAGATCGTAAATGACCCAGAAGCAGAAAAACAGCGCCAAGCACAACGTACCTCAGCAATTCAAGAAATGTACGAAACATTTAAATCTTTAATGGATTTTGAGGACGTTGCAGTCAAAGACGAAGATGCTACCGTCAAAGCTGTTAAGACTAAAATAAGGGAAATACTTCAAATGACGGAATTAGTTAAAATAAGAACCCACTTAATAAATAAGTGTCACGATAGCCTTGATTCGTAACTACTTCTACTTTCCTGGTCTTTTTTTACGCCGCGCGTAGTCGATGGCCTCGAAAATGTATCTCTCGTATTCCTCTTCCCGTTCTTGCGGGATGAGGACCCATTCTTTGAAGCGCTTTTTGGTGAAATTGAATTCCCGCCCGATCCCTTGGGCGATCAGTTCGTTCACCCGGTCCGGCGAGACTTTGACAATCATCGCATTCGCCTTGTCGAACATCATCGCCACAAAGTCGCCTTTGTAGCGCAGGCACGGCTTTTTCATCATGGTCGACACTTCGACGCCGTCTTGTTTCAGCGCTTTGTTGGCGGCTTTTTCGTAACTCATTTGGCAATTCCCAGGATGTACTCAAAAAGCGGCGGATTGTTCTCCAGCTTGCGCGCGCCCATCAGCATCCCATTGAGCCCATGGGCTTTTAAATAGGAGAGACCGAGAAGACTGTCTTTTTGGAGTTCAATGGTTTGGATGGGCTTGAGCTTGATGAACTCCTTGCCCTGTTTGTCGGCGGGCGGCTCGCCTTTGAAGAAGGGCCGGACCTCTTCCAAAACGGCGGCGCTTTGAAGCCCGATTTCCAGGACCTCGCAGACGAAACCGATCTGTTTGTAGGGGGCGGCAAGGTAGATGTAGACCGTATCGCCCGGCAAAACGGTCGCCGACTTCGGCCAATAGGTTTGGCTTTGCGAAAACGCCGCCAAGACATCGTAGAACTTGGTGTTTGCAGGAAAAAGCCAATGACTCATCGCCCAATATCTCCAACCAAGAGAAGCGATGAGTCTATAGGGCCAATCGGCCTCTTATCAATGGCTCAAAACGCCCCTTTTCGCCGGAACGACAAAAAGGGGGGAGAGAAGACCCAGGCCTAAACCTTGACGATGGACTTGATCTTGCCGCGGCGCTGGTTTGAGCGTTGGGCGATTTCTTCGTCCTGCGCCATGATGGCGGTTCGCGCCAGGTCCAACAGGTCGTCGCCCATGGATTGGTCGAGATGCTCGGCCGAGACCTTCCGGTTCGACGTCAACATGCCGTCCTCGTAGGTGACGTTGAACATCATATAGGAAGGGGCTTTCGATTTGCCTTTTTTGCGCGCCATCGTACGGTCTCCAATCTATTTTGGGGGCTAAATCATCCGTATATCGGCGGAAGCGCCGTAGTTTTCGGCGATCAGCATTTTTGCATGACTCACCATCTTCCGGCTTTGCCGTTCTTCGATAGCGAAAATACGGTTTTCGGGCGTGGCGGTGACGGTCACAAAATTTTGCAGGCCGTAGGTAATGAGGAATTTGTCTTCGTTATTCATTATTTTTTCCTTGGAATACAGGCCGCAGCAACGGTCGCAACCGGGCGCAGGCGCTGTTTTTGAAGTACCGAGAAGCCGGACCCAACGGGTCTCAATACGGCTCAGTCTTTAAGACGACGGCGCAAAAGCGCGGTCACTCGGATTTGGGAGATTCTGTCGTCTCGGCGTCATTTTCGCCGGACGTTTCTGAGGTTTCCGGCTGCGGCTCACGAGCCGCTTGCTTTTCGGCGGCGCGTTTGGCCTTCTTTTCAGCCTTAATGCGGTCACGTTCGTTTCGTTCGAATTTATAGTTGGGCTTTCTAGCCATCAGCTTCCTTACTTAGAGCAGATCGTATTATATTATTAAGTCGATCGCGCTCTAGTGGTGCGAATAAAACGGAAGAGTCCTTTCCGTTTTGTGTCTTGCGCACCACGATTCTTATAAATCTCGTGGTTTTTGACCCCTGACGAATGGGAACCATTCGTCAGACTCAAACCACTAGGGGCAGATCGATTGAAGAGGCGAACCGCTCCGTCCCCTCCTAGCGGAGAAGACGGAACGGATCGAACCTACTTATTCGACGATCTGCAGGTCTTCGGCAGAGGATTTGCCGTTCTGACCGGGGCGCAGTTCGTAGGAAACTTTTTGACCTTCGTTCAGCGAACGCAGGCCGGCGCGTTCAACGGCCGAGATGTGAACGAAAGCGTCGTTGCCGCCATTTTCCGGCTCAATGAAGCCAAAACCTTTGGTTGCGTTGAACCATTTTACAGTACCAGTAGCCATGTTATTTTTCCTTCTAACAAGGGCATCACGATAAATGCGCCGCCCACCGAGGCGGCGCGGTTAATTAACGATCACAATGTTAGGGAATAACCAAGCTAAGCAGCGTACCGTTTAATTGGGCAAGCCGAAACATATGTAGAGCGTGGCGGCATATAGCAGGAATTTTTTCCAAAAGTCAACAACTTCCGAATATTTCTAAAAAATAAATTCAGTTGTTACCGCAACCCGCGCAGCATCATGCCGAGCAACCTTTCGCCTTCTTTCTCAATGTCGAAGGTTCGGCCCGAGAGGGACCAGCGGAGGGCCAGGCCCTGGACCAGCCCCATGATAAGCAACGCCACGTCCTTGGCAGGTTCATCGGTCTTGATTTGGCCCGCCGCTTGCGCTTCTTGAACCAGCTTGCCCAACAGCCCGCCGAACCGCTCGACCAACCCCAGGAAGTATTGGCGAAGCGGTTCGTTGTCGTTGTGCAGTTCGCGGGAAAACAGGATGGCCGGGATGGCCGGGGTGGCATGGATCGTCGAGAGTTGCGCCGAAACCAAGCGCTCCATCCGCTCGGACGGCGTACCGCCCTGATCGAGAGCGGCCTGCCACTGCGATTCGAGCCGACCGGCCAGGCTTTCCGCCACCGCCTGCCAGATATCGGCCTTGCGCGGAAAGTGCTTGAAGACAGCCGCCTGGGACAGGCCGACCGCCTGGGCGATGTCGCTGGTCGTCCAACGGTCGGGCCCCAGGCGATACGACAGGTCGAGCGCGATCTCAACCATTTCGGCTTTGCGTTGTTCGGCTGTCTTGCGGCTCATAATCGTCCTATTTGGCGGGTGGGAGGACGTTGGCCGAGACCCCCGGCTGCCCCCTGAAGATACTATGGCAGGCCACGCAACCGCCGACAATGTCGGAGAGCTTGGCCGCCGCCCCGGCCATGTCGCCCTGCTCGGCCAATTTCGCCAGTTCGCGCGCCCCGCCTTCGATGGTTTCGTTAAACCCGGCAAGGCTCGATAGGGTTTCGTCCTTGACCAGTTCTTCCGCCACGTAGGGAAGGATACCGCCCCTGGGGATACGGTGATCGGCGATGCGGCGCGCGTGATCGGCGGCCATCTCGCCGTTGTCGGTGACGATCCCGGCGGTGACGCCGGCCAAATCGGCCTGCAACTCGTGCATAATCTGGCGCAGGGTCATGGTCTCGCTTTGGCGTTCGTGTTGAGCGAAAACCTTAAACAGGGTTTGACGGGTTTCGGGCGACAAGGCCATGACCAGCTTGCGCCGTTCGGGCGTCATCAGCATCATCTGAGCCTTTATCCGCGGCGGAATTTCCGCCTTCTTTTCTTCAGCCATCGCCGAGCCGACGCCTAGACCGGTGATTGCCAGAGCAAACAAACCGGCGGCCAGCAAACCGCTCGGCAGAAGGTAACGGCGAAGCGTCGCTCGCCGGAAAATCGTGTTCATTAAATCCATTCCTTTCGTTGGGCTCTTGCATGGCCAAAGGGGGAACCAATCACCGCTTCGGCCCGGCAAAATTTTTCTGGTTGCTTGTGGATCAGATTAGTAAGTGATTAATCACTTACTTTCAAGGAGATGTTTTTCTCTGATTGCTCACACGATCATTATGCAGCTTAGATTTCTTTCCCCCGCCGGGCGATTTCCCGGTACAGCGCTTCGGGGCTGACGCCGATTTGATGGGCCAGCGACTTCCATTGCCCCTTGGGCGGCAGGGCGCCGCCTTTCCACTCAAGCCAGCCGTCGAGGCGCTGGGCGACGGTTTTCAAAGACAGGATTTCACAGCGGTAGCGGGTCGCCTGAACTTCGCGCGCCAACTGCGCCGCCCAAGCGTGAAACAACGCCTCCTCGCCTTCCAAAAGCCGAAGAAACGCCGCCCGGCTCATCTCGTGAACCACGGAGGGTTCGACCACGGCGGCATCGCAGTGATAGACGTCCGAATAGACGGAGGCCTCGGCCAGAAACGTCAACTCCCCGGCCCGCTGAAGAACCAGTTTCTCCCCGCCTTCCTGGAACCGCGTCAACTCGACGCTCCCTGTTTGCAAAACGAACACCGACGTCACGGGATCGCCTTGATGAAAAAGGAAAGCCCCTTTGCTCAGCGCCCTTCGCTTAGACGCATGAGAAATCAGCCGGGAGACAAAATCGTTTAACATGATTTCTATCATGTCTGAATAGAATCGCCCCAGGCAATATATTTCGCCATGAACGGCCCGCTGCCCGCCGGGCCGGAGAGAAGGACGACACGATGAAATCGATTGCGATGCTATTCACCCGTTTGACCGCCGTTTCGGCCCTCCTGCTTGTCTCGTTGAACCTCGCCAAAGCCGCCGAGGACAATCGCGAGTTGGTCGAGATGCCGCCGATGATGCAGGAAAACATGCTGGCCAACATGCGCAGCCATCTTGTCGCCCTAAACGAGATTTTCGCGGCCTTGGCCGAAGGAAACATCGACCAAGCAACGGAAGTCGCCGAAGCCAAGCTCGGCATGTCGTCCATGGAGCTGCACGGCTCGGCCCACATCGCCCCCTATATGCCCAAGGAGATGGCGGCAATCGGTGCGCAACTTCACAGCACCGCCAGCCGCTTCGTCATCGTCGCCCAAGACGCCGAGCTCAATCCCAGCAAGGAAGCGCAACGGGAAATCTACAAAGCGCTGGCCGAAATGACCGACCAATGCAACGCCTGCCACCAGGGCTACCGGCTCCGGTAGTCCGTCCTTTTACGGGGCGAAGGGAAACCCCCAAAGCACCCGCTGGCCGTCGACCTGCTCGCGGACCAGATGGCGTTTCGATAGCGGCGTCCACTCCGGGCCGACCATGGCCTGCAGCATATCCCGCTCGACCAATCCGCCCAAATGCCCGCCGTGGCTAAATAGGTCCGTCGCACGGCCCGTGACGTCGACCGGTTCAAAAGACGGATCGTAAGGAAAAGTCCCGCCGTCCAGTTGACCGGCGCGGGCTTCGCCGTTGACGATTTGCGAATAGGTCAAAGCCCAGTCGTCCGATGCGACATAGATGCTGGCGTTCCGCATGCGTTTGGCCGCCTCTTCGTCCAACGCCTCCTGCCGTTTGAGGCTCAAATCGGAATTGAGCGCCAGCAAAGCGCCCAGGCGCGGCGTCAAGGCGGGGTCGAATCGCGCTGCTGCGGGGATCACAAGACGGTTGCCCATACTGTGGGCGACAAGATGGTAGCTCCCGTAAACGTCGGATTGCGAGAGTCTATCGACGAACGCTTCAAATTCACCGCCTGCTTCCTCCACCCGCTCGCCGTCGCCGCCGTATTGCCAAACACTGTCGGCGCTCGGCCAACTGAAGACAACCGGTTGCACGCGGTCCCCCAGATAGCGCGATAGCAAGGCCGCCGTTTCAACGGCCCTGGCGAAACTGTTGCGATAGCCGTGAACGTAGACGAACGCATCTTTCAGCGCTTCCTTCCCGGCCTCCTCCCGGCCGATGCGCACCGAGCGGCGGTCGAGCAGTTCGGCGCGGGTTTGCCCTAACCGGTCAACAAAATCTTCTGCGGTCAAATTTTTTACCGACAAAAGATACGGCTCTTTAGGGTCCGCCCCCAACTGGCCGCAGGGCTTGCCCAATTTTGCAAAGGCTCCCAGGGTACGGGTCGGCAGGCTTACGACGGCCGCGCCGAGATGGAGTTGCGCATCGGATTGGCCGCCGAAAACCATCTCCTTACCCGACGCCCGGTCTTTAAAATATCCGCGGGTCGGCCACTGCGCCGCTTCCGGTTTCCGGTTGGTGCCGAACGGGACGCTCACCTTTATGCAATAACCGGTGATCGGCCCGCCGACCGACGCCTGCACCGCCGCCACCGGTTCGGGGAGTACGGACGCCGTCTCTTGGGCCGTCTCCGCCATGACGCGGACCGGCTCGGCGAAATCCTCCCGGAAGGGAATGATCGAAATCCCCCGCTTATTGGCGTCGGCGCGCAGACGCTGCAGTTGGACTTTTTGTTCCCGGCGGACCTCATAAGCCGCCAATTTCACCGCCGCCGTGAGCAGCTTGGCGGCTTTTGGCGCAAGGCTGTTTAGGCGTTTCCGGTTGACGATGATCAGCGCTTTGGGAAAGGCCATTTGCAGATCGATGAAAGTGCCGCCCCGCCGTTCGAAGAACTCCTGCACGCGGCTCAGCGAAACGACGACCGCCTTGGCCTTCCGGCCGCTCAGAAACGGCGCTGTCGCCTTTTCGTTTCGATAGCGCTCGTCTTTTAACGGGTTCAATCCCAGCACCCGCAAGCCCGTGGCGTTCAAGTGCCGGGGCAGCAAAAGATCGGCCCCTTTTAAATCCTCGAGACGTTTGATCCTTTTGTTGGTCGCCAGCCCCAGCGGGTTACCGGTGACGCTGGCCAGCAACGCCACGCTCGGCAACGCGTCTTCAAGCGCTTTGGTCATCAAGGGCAAGGCGACCCGGTCGAGCTCGCGCGACGCCTGCGGATCGGAGACCAGCCAAGGCTGGTTGTCGTGCCTGAAAATTTCGCCGTAGGGGTAAAAAGCAGACTGTCCGACGACGCCGAGATCAATCGCCCCTTCGGCAACGGCGGCGACCACATCCTCGGCGTTTTTAGGGATGTCTTTCCTGACCTTGATGGAAAAGTCGTTGCGGCCCTCCGCCAAGAGGCCCTGCATGACCTGGATCACCCGGTTTCGGGGGTCAAACCCCGATACCCCCGACCAGACCGTCAGGGTTTGGGCATAGGCCGTCCCGCCCCCCCAAACCAAAACGGCCACAGCGGTCAGAACGGTTTTCCATCCGGACATGCCTTATCCCTTTGCGGTTCCTGCCTAATTCAGGCGACCACAACCGTTGAACCGAGTCAACGTTCCTTACTTAAGTCGTCGAAAAAGAAAAACGCCCAAGGCCAGCAAAACGAAGGCCGTCGTGGTAATCGGAAAGGCGGCGGGAAAGCCGACGATCACGGTCAGCAGGCCGATCAGCGAGCCACCGAAAACAACGATCAAAACGGAGACGAGAACAGCCAAAAGGCCCAGGCCGATGATCAGGCCCGCCATCTTTTCAACGTGTCGTTTCATGAAATCGCGCCGATAAATTTCCGGCGGTTCAGCTCAGCTTGTTTTTGTTGGCGCGGACCGGGAAATTGAGGCGTTCGAACTCGATGCCTTCGTCTTCCAACTCGGCGGCCTCTTCCTTGGTCGCTTCGCCGTAGATCGGCCGTTCTTCGGCATCGCCCGACTTGATCGCCCGCGCTTCGTCGGCGAACTTGTCGCCCACATAGTCGAAGGTGTCTTCGATATGTTCGCGCACCTTATCGACCGCCTTGATGATCTGCTGGGCGATTTCGCGCGACCGGTCATCATAGGTCAGTTTCTGGGCCTGATCCTCAATCTCGGAAAGCTTGGCGTCGGCGCCGCGCGCGTTGGCCGAAACGGCCTGCTGGGCCTGTTGGGTTTCCTGGGCGTCCGCCGGAGCGCTGGCGCGCCGCGTCACCACATTGGGGGCCATGGGGGCACGGGTCACGGCGCGGTCGCCGCAGAACGGACATTCCACTTCGCCGTCGGCCGCCTGGGCTTCATAGGTGGCACTGTCCTTGAACCAGGCTTCAAAACGGTGATCCGCCGTGCACTTGAGTTCGTATTTAATCATCGCTCTGCCCGACGCACGTATTGACGCCGTTTCCACTTGGGTTACAGTCGAACAGGCTTCCTAGCAGGAGTCGCCCCGTCGCTTCAATGGAAAACAGGGAAAAATGACCGGCTCCGCACCCAAATCTGGCAACCACAATACCCCGCCGAGGCACCTACGAATCAGCGATCCATCCCCTTGGATCGTCCGCTTCGCCCCCCTGATCAAAACCGGCGGAACGGCGCTCGACTTGGCCGCCGGGGGCGGCCGCCACACCCGCCATCTGGCGTCTCTCGGCCTGAAGGTCACGGCAGCCGATAAAGTAACTGAGCCTCTTGCCGGCATCGACGCCGAAATCATCGAAGCCGACTTGGAAGACGGCGGTCCCTGGCCCTTCGAGAAACGAACCTTCGACGGCATCGTGGTGACCAACTATCTCTACCGCCCGACGCTGGAGAACCTGCTCGCCAACCTCGCCCCCGGCGGCGTATTGATTTACGAAACCTTCGCCCGGGGAAACGAACTCTTCGCCCGGCCCCGCAACCCCGACCACCTGCTAAAATCGGGCGAGCTGCTGGAACTGGTCCGGGGACGTTTACAGGTCGTCGCCTACGAACACGGCCAAAAGGACAGCCAACCGCTCCCCGGCGTGGTCCAGCGGATTTGCGCGGTCAACGATTTAGCGGCCAAAGGCGAAGAACCGCCGTTCCACCCCATCATACCGAAATAGTCGACTACAAGCTTTTGATGAAGTAGCCTCCCTCTCAACAACCAAACAACCCAAGAGAGAGACGTTTCATGTCCGTGGCAAAAGCAGCTGTCGTACAAGCGGCCCTGGTGCCGTTCTATTTAGAGAAAACCCTCAAATTCCACCGCACCACTCCGGATGGGAAGCGGGAAGTTGTGGAACTGAAGGGGGAGTAGAGGGAAGCACCAGAGGGTACCTGACCTATGCGTAGAGGAACGAATTTCATATCAGCCCTGTTGACTGCTTGCGTCCTGTTTGGGGGCGGAGGGCTACTTGCTGGTTGCGATCAACGAACACCCAGCGAGCGGTCAAAAACTCTAGTCGAAGCCCAGAAAAAGAGAAGTGCGGAACGGGCCGGGAAATTCAAGCCCATCATTCCTGACCGGCTTGCGCCATACGTCGAGGCCGATGCTGTTTGGACGCCTCAGGAAAACCCGGCTCTTTGGTGGTACGATGAAGAGCATCTGCTTTTCGAGGCCAAGGATATGACCAAGGCCGAAGGCATTCCGCTCACAAAAGTGCCCAGCGCCCTCTACCTCTGGGAGATCGGCAAAGAGAAGCCCGTCAAGGTATCGAATGAGCTATGGGATGGTAGCTACTGCGCAGGCTATGGTTACTTGAAAATCGGTTTGGGTTTTTTTGACAAACAGGGCGTAAGATTTGTTGCCCCAAATCTGCCCTTACAGAGTTACCGCGAAATGGCAGGAGCTTGGCCGGGACTTAGTTTGAAAGAAAAACCACCTTTCAACGAGCGTCCGCCGTTTTATGGCGCGCCTAGGAACATCAGTTGGGCCGGTGGCTCCACGATTGATTGTCGAGAAACTCCCATTAACAAGAGATACCAGGGTTATAAGTGGCTCAAACTAAAAGATGAGCACGGCATACTTTTATCGGAGAAACTGACCAAACCTCGTAAAGATAAGCGGGGGTGGACTTACTATAAAGACAAGGAATACCACTTTCGGTCAAAAATTATTAGCGAAAGCAAGAGTTTAGATCTTCCTTTCAATCCTTTAGGGCGGGTTAAATTCTTTGCTTTCAATAATGGTTACTTCGCGTTTCCCAAATACGGCGGAGACGGGTTAAAAGCTAAGGATTCTTTGGTTTCCTGCACCCCTATGCACTGGTTCTGGGCAAATGGAGAGACACAGCCTCTCTGTGTCGACACTAAGGGGAATTACACTGCTAACTTCTATCCTGTGCGTGGTGGGGTTCTGTTCAGTATTTGGGCAAAAAAAGGTCCAAGCGTCAAGTACAATGGGTTGAGCTTTTGGCGCTCAAAAAATGGCGATGTAGTTCGGGTGCTAAAAGGCTTGGCTACCCCTGTAAGTACAAAGACATCTCCTGACGGTTGCCGTGTTGCAACTATCTTCAAAGAAAATTTTTCCGATTACAAAAACACCATCCGAGTATTCGACGTGTGTCGACTAGGAGACAACTATGAGTGACTTGATCAGCGAAGAGCGTATTAAATTAATCGAACAAATTATTGGTTCGACTTATGTGGTTACGGTGACATATGTGGACGGCCCCTTTGATGCAAGGGTGATATTCGGGTCTGGCTTTGCTTGCGTGCAGTCATATGTCCGGCCTGTTTAGCGCGGTACTTTTGACCGCTGGCCCTGATGGTCTTCGCGAGCGCAGATCCTATCAGTACATCGGGCTTTAAGTTGCCCCTGTCACCGTAATTCAACCACCCTTGAACGACGGGGAGGCATTTCTTGACATTTTGGGCAAAATAGGATATTAGTCCTTTTTTATCCAGCCCGCCTAATGCGCTGTTTTTCTTATGTTTTGGCGGCGCTTGCGGGAAAAATGATAAAAAATGATAAGGATTTTTTCCTTTTTCAGCTCTTTTATAAGTAAATCAATGCCTTAGCCGGTTTCACCTAGGGGTTTTTGTGCGTTTTCTGCGGTTCAACCGGCATTTTTTGTCGTTTTTTGGGTAAAAAAAGAAAGCGGCTTCCTTGTACCCCACCTAACCTCCCCTAGAAGGGGAGGAACGAGGGTCGTCCTTCATATTCCCTCCCCCTTTTAGGGGGAGCCGGAGGGGGTACTAAACCAACCGGCCAAACAGGTCGTAGTCGTCGGCCTCGTCGATTACCGCCGTGACGATCTGGCCCGGTTTGAGCTCGGTTTCGCCGTCGAGGAACACGCTGCCGTCGATTTCCGGCGCGTCGCCTTTGGTCCGGCCAATCGCGCCCTCCTCGTCGACCTCGTCGATCATCACGTCAAAGGTCTTACCGACTTTTTCGGCCATCTTGGCGGCGCTCACCTCGGCCTGCACGGCCATGAAGCGGTCCAAGCGCTCCCTCTTCTCGTCTTCGTCGATGGCCCCCGGCAGGTCGTTGGCCGGCGCGCCCTCGACGGCGGAATAGGTAAAGCAACCCACCCGGTCGAGCTTGGCGTCTTCGAGCCAGTTAAGCAGGAACTCGAAGTCTTCTTCCGTCTCGCCGGGGAAACCGACGATGAAGGTCGAGCGCAGCGTCAAATCGGGACAGATCTCCCGCCACTTGGTAATCCGCTCCAGGGTCTTTTCCTGATGGGCCGGGCGGCGCATGGCCTTGAGCACGGTGGGGCTGGCATGCTGGAAGGGCAGATCGAGATAAGGCAGGATTTTGCCCTCGGCCATCAAGGGGATCACCTTGTCGACGTTGGGATAGGGATAGACGTAGTGCAGCCGCACCCAGGCTCCAAGCTCGCCCAACGCTTCGGCTAGGCCGGTCATGTCGGCGTCGACCGCGCGGCCGTGCCAGTCGCCGGGCGCATGTTTGATGTCGACGCCATAGGCGCTGGTATCTTGGGAAATCACCAACAACTCCCGCACACCGGACAGCACCAGCTTTTCGGCTTCTTGCAACACCTCGCCCACCGGACGGCTGACCAGGTCGCCGCGCAGATGCGGAATGATGCAGAAGGAACAACGGTGATTGCAGCCCTCGGAAATCTTGAGATACGCGTAGTGGCGCGGGGTCAGCTTGACGCCCTGGGGCGGCAATAGGTCGAGATAAGGGTCGTGGGCCGGCGGCACGGCGGCGTGGACGGCGGAAACCACCTGCTCGTATTGATGCGGCCCCGACACCGAAAGCACGTCCGGATGGACGTTGCGGATCGCCGCTTCGTCGACGCCCATGCATCCGGTGACGATGACCTTGCCGTTGCGGTTCATCGCTTCGCCGATGGCTTCAAGCGATTCCGCCTTGGCGGCGTCGATAAACCCGCAGGTATTGACGATCACCGCGTCCGCCGCCTCGTAGGTCGGCACCACCTCATAGCCCTCGGCGCGCAACTGGGTGAGGATGCGTTCTGAATCGACAAGGGCCTTGGGGCATCCCAGGCTAACGATACCGACGCGCGGATCGGGTTTGGACATGGCTCAACCGCCTAAATTGAATTCACGTGCCGGGATACTTAAGCGGGAACGAAGTAAGGTGCAAGCTAGTTGAAGCGCGGATCGACCGAGAAGCCGCCCGCCTTGGGCAGTTGGATCGATACTTCCACCCGGCGGTTTTTGGCGCGGCCTTCCGGCGTGTCGTTGGGAACCAGCGGTTGACTGTCGGCGAAGCCTTGGGCCGAAAGACGTTTCGGGTCGATCTTGGAATTGGCCAGGATGGCGCGGACCACGGAAGCCGCGCGGGCGGCGGAAAGGTCCCAGTTGTCGCGGAACAAATCGGTGGAGATGGGAATATCGTCGGTATGCCCCTCGACCCTGATCTTGCCCTTGGTGCGCGCCAACACCTGGGTGATCCGCTCAAGCGTCGGCACAATCGAGGTTTTCAACTCGCGGCTGCCGGAATCGAACGCCGCGTTGTCGCGGAACCGGATGACCACGCCGAAGTCCCGCTCCAACACCTGAATCTGCCGTTTGGCGATTTGGTCGGCCAGGTCGATGGACAGCCGGAAGATCA
>Ga0209475_10003182_pt1 | contig 15428 bp, 11 predicted proteins | sample tdDd471_FD_187128 | JGI IMG/M metagenome (GOLD analysis project Ga0209475, IMG submission 187128) | Marine sediment microbial communities from the Atlantic coast under amendment with organic carbon and nitrate - tdDd47.1 (SPAdes)... | ecosystem: Environmental > Aquatic > Marine > Coastal >... | reverse complement strand
TGAGTATTTCTCTGATGAAGATCATCTGCGGCATTGGCTCAAGGTGGAAAAAGACCCCGAAGACCTGAAGGCATTCCTGGATAAATACATCTATGGAACCAAAGACTTCAACGAGTATCTGGAATTGTGCGGCGGTTTGAAGCGTATGCAGGAATTACGGCATACCGAACTCCGTATCGATACCAAAGCTTAATATCTACCAAGGAGATGAGCCATGGCAGATTATAACAATATGGAACTGATGATTTGCGTTGCCTCCCGGTATCTTGAGGACAACAAAATCGTGGCAGTCGGCACCGGTGCTCCCTGTGCCGCCGCCATGGTTGCGCAAAAGACCAACTCTCCCAACCTTGGCATGTTCTTTGAAGCCGGTGGCTTTGCCCCGATTCTGCCCACCATGCCGATTTCCGTTGGCGACTCCCTGACCTTTTACAAGGGTATCATGGCCTCCGGTATGGCCGAGGTTATGGCCGGTGGCGCCCGTGGCATGCTGGATTACTGCTTCCTTGGCGGCGCCCAGCTCGATATGTACGGCAACCTGAATTCCACCATCATCGGCAAAGATTATGAGAACATCAAAGTGCGTCTGCCCGGCAGCGGTGGCGCAAACGACTTTGGTTCCTTTGCCTGGAAAACCATGATTATCACCCCCCAGGACACCCGCCGCTTTGTGGAAAAAGTCAGCTTTGTGACCACACCCGGTTACCTGACCGGCAAGGGAGCCCGGGAAGCCGCCGGACTGCCCGCCAACAGCGGTCCCTACAAGATCATCACCAACCTGGCGGTGATGGGCTTTGACAAGGAAACCTGCCGCATGCAGGTGGAATCAATCCATCCGGGATACACCTTTGAAGATGTACAGGAAAACACCGGTTTTGAATTGCTGAAAGCGGAAAATATCGTTGAAACCCCGCCTCCCACCGACGAGGAACTGAGAGTTTTGCGCGAAGACGTCGATCCCCACAAGTATATCATTGGTCGCGGCTAACTCCGCTGCCAGTAACAGGAAAACGGATGCGTTTCGGCGCATCCGTTTTTTAGTTTAAAGAGGCCAGTATGGTCTCGAAGCGGTCGGCGCTGGCGGCGGCGGTATAGGTTGCATGAGCTTTGGCATGAGCCCGCTGGGAACGGCGAATGGTTTCCCGTGTTTGGGTAATGGCCTGATTGATGGTGGCGGAAAGTGCATCGGCATCCCGGGGGCGTACCAGATATCCGGCAACGCCATGGTCCAGCATGTCGGGAATGCCGCCTACCGTGGTGGCTACCACCGGCAGATATGAGGCCATGGCCTCCATAACGCTTACCGGAGAGCCTTCGCAATGACTGGGCAGCACCAGGGTGTCGCAGGCACGCATGATCCGGGCTACCGACGCCGGGGGTAAAATGCCGGTGCAGGTAATAAGATCATTGAGCTGCATTTCTCGTATCATTTTGGGCAGGGCAGGAAGTTCGTCGCAGGGACCAACCAGCACAAAGTGAAGGTTTTTATTGTTTTTGCGGGACAGCATGGCTACCTGTAAAAGATCCTGTATACCTTTTTGAGGGATAATGCGCCCCACAAACAGGACCAGTTGTTTATCCGTGGGCAGGCCAAATTCTTCACGCACCCCGGTTACGGTTTCGGATTTCCATTCGGTATCACTGTTGTCGATGCAACCGGGATTGACGAACAACTTGTCTTCACGTTCCGGTTGCATGCCCAGCAGTATTTCACGGAGATTATCAGATGAAACCACCACCCGGTCTGCATGTCGCACCGTCCAGTTTACCATGGTGCCAATCACCGTATCGTGAAGGGGAAGGGTATGCACATCTGAACCGTGCCCCATTGCGATAGATGGCAACCGTAAGGCCTTGCCAAGAATTACCGCATCAAAACCGGTGCGATGCAGTTCATGACCATAGACAACATCGAATCCATGCCGTTTATGCAACAGCGCTGCGGTGGGAAGCAGGGAAGGCAGGTATGCTGCGCCATTGAAACGGGCCGCTGAACTTCCCCACAAAGGAAGCACCGGAATGCGGTACACCGCAATGTCATCAAGAACATACCTGTGTGGCACAACGCCGCTTGGAGAACGACGGGTAAATCGTGATGCCAGATGCGGCACCCATGGCACGGGATTAAGTACCGTAATCTCGTGTCCCCGCTGTTGCAGTTCCCGTAACTGACGATGAATATAGATTCCCGAGTAGGGACGTTCCGGTGATGGATACATATAGCTGATAACGAGAATACGGCGATATTCTTTTTTCATATTTCACCAGCCATTATCATAATTCCGTTAAAAGGGCAGATAGTCAAAACCACATATCAATGCACCATTAGGGTGTGTAGGTATAAACATCGGTGCGATGCCACATGGACAAATGTCATATACCCGTATTTCAATAATCCTGCAAGGCGGTTAAAGAGCTCGCAATAGATCAATCCGGTTACAACCACAGAGACGCCATGGCTGTAAATCGTAATCATTAGTAAAAACAGTATATTGACAATGAATCTTAAACCACCTTGTTAATATTAGCCAATATTGCAAATAGCCTTAATCACAGTCACCTTCCGGCATTTGCAGTAGCACCCAGCCCTGGAACATGCCTTTGTACGCTTCGCTAAGTTCCCCTGCTGGCGGCATGGTGCCTGCCTGAATCCTTGCATTGGCTGCCTGTGCATTGCCTTTTGCACCGGTGTATGTGTCCAGGTTTACATCCGTTGGCGCACCGTTCCGGTCTGAACCTGAAAGCGACGAACTGTGGCACATGGTGCACGAAGCAGTAAGAATCGGCTCAATAGCCTCGCAGTAGGTAAGTTGATTGTTTTCGATATCACCGTCCCAACCGGTAATCGGGCTATCACTGTCATCGCAACCCATGTAAACAGCCACAGCAAAACCCAACACCGCCACTAACACCATTACCTGTTTCATGGCAATCCCTTCCTGATATCTATACTTCGTTACATGTCCCTGTAATTGAGATCATAAACAATGTTTGGCGAATGGTCAATGCAGGGTATGAAAAAAGCTCCCGTAAAAGGGAGCTTTCATAGGTATCCATGCAATGGTGCTGCTATTTCTCTTCGTTGTCGGTATCCTTATCGCTGTTCAGGGGAATACCGTTAACCATCCAGTCCATGATGTTTTCATCGGTGCGTTTTGCTTCATAGCCCTGGGACCGGAGAATCTCCACGGCCCTGTCTGCCAGAATGCAGAACTGACCCCGGCAATAGGCAACAATGGTTTTGTCGCTGTCCAGCTCTTCCAGACGTGTCTCAAGTTCCTCCAGAGGAATTGACACAGAACCCGGCAGATGAGATTCGCCGTATTCACGACCAGGACGTACATCCAGCAAAATGGCGTCACCGTCTTCAATTTTTTTCAGAAGTTCCGCCCGATCGATCTGGTCGGCGCGGGTGGGGGAGCGGGAGATTTCCTGCACTGCCGTCCGAAGCTCTGCCAGGTGTTCCCAGGCAAGAACCTTGAACCTCAGATAGAATTCTATGGTATTTTTGTTGGTGAGACTGTACTGCATATGCTTGCCGTCCCGCCGCACCTTTACCAGATTAACCGATTTCAGCACCTGCAAATGCCGCGAGACATTGGCGATGGACTGATTGGCGTATTTTGCCAGCTCTTCAACGGTATGCTCGCTCTGACTGAGAATATTCATGATAATCAGTCGTTGGGGCGATGACAGAACTTTGCCTATACGGGCAAGCTGGTCATACACATACTCTTTGAATTCTTTATCCGGCTGTGTGGGAAAAGAGGACATGAGATTTTCTCCGCTGCAATGTTAGTCAGCCAGTACTTCCTGTACGGCGTTTACTACATTGGCTGATGTAAAGTTATACTTTTCCATAACAGTATTACCCGGAGCCGACGCACCATAGGTATCCACGCCAATGGCAATACCGCTGATGCCGATGTACCGTTCCCATCCAAGGGTGATACCGGCTTCAACCGATACCCGGGCGGTGATGGAAGCGGGGAGTACCGACTCTTTGTATTCTTTGCTCTGGGCTTCAAAGGCTTCCTGACAGGGCATGGATACTACCCTGACAGGTATATTCTTTTCCGCCAGCTGCTTTTGGGCGTCCAGTGCCAGATGCACTTCGGAGCCGCTGGCGATAATGATTGCTTTGGGGGTTTCTGTGCTGTCGGAAAGCACATAAGCGCCCTTGGCGGCCTGCGATGCTTCCGCATATACACTGCGATCCAAAGTCGGCAGATTCTGGCGGGAGAAAATCAGTGCCGTGGGATGCGTGTTGTCTTCCATGGCATAGCGCCAGGCCTCGGCGGCTTCATTGGCGTCGCAGGGACGGATGACGTTCATACCCGGCACGGTACGCATGGCTGTAAGGTGTTCCACCGGCTGATGCGTGGGACCGTCTTCGCCCACCGCGAGGCTGTCGTGGGTAAAGACATACACCACCGGCAGGTTGTTCATGGCCGCCAGACGGAAGGTGGGGCGCATGTAGTCGGAGAACACCATAAAGGTGCTGACAAAGGGCCGCAGCATGCCGTAGTAGCTCATACCGTTGGCAATGGAGGCCATGGCGTGTTCGCGCACACCAAAGAAGATATTGCGGCCTGCACCGCTCTGACCATCAAAGGCCGGGGAATCTTTCACAATGCTCTTGGTGGAGCAGGAAAGATCCGCTGCACCGCCAACAAGGTTAGGCAGGGCATCGGAGAGCGCCGCCAGCACATTGGAGCCACTGATACGGGTGGCAAGGGAGGTTCCTGCTTCAAAGGAGGGAAGGGCGGCTTCCCAGCCCTGGGGCAGTTTGCCCTGGCGCAGGGTTTTTTATTCCGATGCTTTTTCCGGGTTCTTTTCGGCCCATGCCGTAAAGATTGTGTTCCAGGCCTGCTGTGTGGTTGCACCTTTTTCTTTTGCCTGTCCCATATGGGCGGCAACTTCCTGCGGCACAAAGAAGGACTCGGTGCCCGGCCAGTTCAAGGCGGCTTTGGTTTTGGCGATTTCGTCTTCACCCAAGGGAGCACCATGGGCAGAGGCGCTGCCGGCCTTGGCCGGAGAACCAAAACCAATGGTGGTTTTGATAATGATGATAGAGGGTTTTGCTGTTTCCTGTTTGGCGGCGGCAATGGCTTCATCAATAGCCATAAGATCGGTGTCGCCATCTGCCACATGCAGAACCTGCCATTCAGAGGCTTCAAAGCGTTTGGCAACGTCTTCGGTAAAGCTCAGTTCAGTAGGACCATCAAGGGAAATGTCATTGGCATCGTACAGCACAATGAGTTTGCCCAGCTTCAGGTGTCCCGCAAGGCTGCAGGCTTCATAGGCAACGCCTTCCATCAGATCGCCGTCGCCGGAAAGGGCGTAGGTGAAGTGATCCACAATGGCGTGCTCATCGGTGTTGTAGCGGTTGGCAAGGATACGCTCGGACATGGCCATGCCCACTGCGTTGGCAATGCCCTGTCCCAAAGGACCGGTGGTGGCTTCCACGCCGGGAACATGCCCGTATTCCGGGTGTCCCGGAGTTTTGCTGTCCCACTGCCGGAAGTTTTTGATGTCGTCCAGGGAAAGATCGTAGCCCGTCAGATGCAGAAGGCTGTAAATAAGAGCGCTGCCGTGTCCGGCGGAAAGAATAAACCGGTCCCGGTTGGCCCAGGAGGTGTCGGCGGGATTATGATTCAGGTGACGCTGCCACAGGGTATAGGCCATGGGTGCCGCGCCCAAAGGGAGTCCGGGATGCCCTGAGTTGGCTTTTTGAATGGCATCAATCGAGAGGGTGCGAATGGTGTTTACGCTCAATTGATCTATTGAATCGACTGCCCGGCTCATCATGTCCTCCTTAACACTGCAAACACTGCAATATTCATAATTTACACATGGTTTCACAAAATCCCCAAGGGGATCTTTCCTGATAATTCATCTATACTTATAACTGAATCCCCCGGGTAATCAAGGATAAAATATCCTAATGTTCAATCATTTTCGATTTGCAGTGATTCCCAGTTGCTCCAGCATGGCTGCAACCGTTGTAACCGGTCTTTTACATATTTGCTTTTCGCAGACATATGCAGTGGTTTGCCCCTTAATATTTTTTTGGTGTCTGGTAAAGGGAGCGATGGCCGCAATGCGAGGCGTTTCGGTTTCTGTGGGACGCAACAACACCAGGGTATTGGGCAGGAAATGCTCATTCAAAGCATTGATAAACGCTGCGGTTTCTTCGCTTTGCGAGTCACCGGCAATGACCACTTCAAAGGCAGTACCTTCAAGAAATTCCACGGCCATCATCATGACTGCGGCTTCCGCAGGAGCTTTTGCAATACGGTCATAAAAGGCGGTTCCGGTGGCAATGGCGATGTCCTCTAAATCGTTTCTGCCGGTAAGGCGGGCAAGGCGCACCAGGCTGTATGCCGCCACGGAGTTGGCCGAAGGAATCGCTCCGTCATAGATTTCCTTTGGGCGCACCAGAAGCTGCTCTGCGTTGTCGGCGGTAAGGAAGAAGCCGCCGTTTTCATCGTCGTAAAAGCGCTGCTGAAGAATGCCGCCAAAGGCAACAGCCTCAGCAAGGTATGCGGGGTCAAAGGTGCTTTCATACAGCTCAATCAGTCCCCACATCATGAACGCATAGTCTTCCGCCGTGCCGGTGATTGAGGTCTGACCATTTCGGTGGCGGTGCATAAGTCCGCCATCGGGGGATTTGAAATTGTTGAGTATAAAGGCAGCGGCCTTTTCTGCAGCTGCGGTGTATTCCGGCATGTGAAGCAATCGCCCCGCCTGTGCCAGAGCCGCAATCATAAGGCCGTTCCAGTCCGCAAGGATTTTATCGTCCTTCAGGGGGTGAATGCGCGTCTTGCGGTGGTCATATAGTTTTTTGCGTATGATTTCCAGTGTGTTCCGCAGTTCATCAATGGGGATTTTCATTGACCGCGCACTATCCGGCAGAGGTTTCTTTAAGTGCAGGATGTTGGCACCGGTATATTTTCCGCTGCGTTCCTCTTTGAAGTTTCCCTGCTGTTCGGTGCTATACACTTTGCGGACAAGCTGCATTTCATCTTTGCCAAGGAGCGCTTCAAGCTCAGCTTCGGTCCATACATAAAACGCGCCTTCCTTCCCCTCGCTGTCCGCATCTTCTGCGGAGTAAAAGCCCCCGGTTGTGGCAGTCATATCCCGAAGAACATACCCGGCAATCTCCCGGGCAGTGTCGGCATATGATTCGTTTTTGGTCACCGCCCATGCCTCGGTATAGGCCATGAGGAGCAAAGCCTGATCGTAGAGCATTTTTTCAAAGTGCGGCAACAGCCATTCCCGGTCAGTGGCATAGCGGTGAAACCCAAAGCCGATATGGTCGTACATGCCGCCGGTTCGCATGGCCTCAAGCGTTCGCTCCACCATATCCAGCGCCTTTGACTCGCCGGTGCGCTGGTAATAGCGCAGCAAAAAGAGCAGGCGGTGAGGGGTAGGGAACTTGTTGCCGTATCCGAATCCGCCGTGGAGCTCATCAAACCAGGACACCAGGTTTTTATACGCTCCGTTCAACGTGGCCTGATCGGGAGCTTCTTTCCCCTGCACCTTAAAGGCGTTCTGTAATGACTCCGTTATGCCAGTGGCGCTTTCCAGCAGTTCGGGGCGGTCATTCTTCCATACATCGTTGATGCGGGGAAGCAGCTCCATAAGCCCGGGACGGTTCATGCGACCATGTTTCGGGAAGTATGTTCCGGCAAAAAACGGCTTTTTATGAGGCGTCATAACCACTGTCATAGGCCAGCCGCCGCTGCCGGTAAGCATCTGGGTGACGGTCATGTACACAGTGTCGATATCCGGGCGTTCCTCCCGGTCAACCTTGATGGCAATAAAATGCTTGTTAAGCAGGTCTGCCACTTCCTGGTCTTCAAAACTTTCCTTTTCCATCACATGGCACCAGTGGCAGGTGCTGTAGCCAATGGAAAGAAACACGGGCTTATCCTGTATACGGGCGGCCTCAAAAGCTTCTTCGCCCCAGGGATACCAGTTAACCGGATTTCCGGCATGTTGGAGCAAATAGGGGCTTTGCTCAAATTGCAGCCTGTTTCCGGTGCCATGGAGTTTTTGCATTGGCTGCTCTGATGTCAGTGTTTTATCTTTGGTCATGATATGTGTTTCCTTTGGCTCTTTTTGCCATCCGATAAGTAATGCGTATGCAGCGATAACCAGGGCTCCCAGTAAAAGCATCGCCAGTATTCGATGTTGTCGTTGCATGCTGCGTAGTGCCTTTCCAGCGTGTGCCTGTTATGGAACCCGGGTATCCCTTTAAATCTTGTGCTGAAAAGGCTATGGTCAAGTCATTGTCGGTATTATCTATAAAACTAGTGGTGTATTGTGTCAGAGTGCAGTTATAACGGATGGTTGCTATTAAATATGTCACTCCACTGTTGACTTTTTACCCATATGCGTTTCTAATATCCCCTGGTTCGATTTAACCCTGTTGCACGAGGATATCCATGCACGTATCAATTATCCGAATGTTCGTCCTGTGTTGTTTCATTCTGACAGCCACAGCATTTTTGGCCTGCAACGATGACTCCGATCCTGCCGTTGACGGCGACACCGAGGTGGAAACCACGGAAGATGGAGACGACGAAGAAGAACAGACCGAAGAGGATACAGCGGACGAAGATATCGCCATGGATCAGGAGCCGGACCCGGAACCTGAAGCCGAACCGGAAGAAGAAATAAACCCCAACGCAAAGTATTGCGAAGAGCTGGGCCTGCCTATCCGGGAATTCTCAGAGGAAAATGTCGGATCGACCCTGTATGCCACAGCGGAAAACTTTACCATTCCCACCCGCAAGGGCGACTGGGAGTTTGCCCGTGAATGGTCCGGCTGCGAGAACTATCTGTTTATTCAGGATATGCCAAAACAGGCGCGGGACTGGCCCGATGATTTGTGGGACCGCGATGTTGACGACCTTCTGAATGCGATTCCGGACAACACCCATGTGTTTTTCTGTTCCAATATTTACAACGCAGACAACCGTACAGCGGCCCTGGATGCCATTGATGTGGAAGTACAGACCAACCTGCTTATGAAAACCCCGGAAGAACGGGAAGATCTGGAGCGGCGTATTCATATCGCCACCTGGAACTGTACCTCCATGGACAATGTCATTGGCGACATAAACGAAACCGTGGGCTGGGGTATTGGTATCGACCGTTTCCAGCGTATCCGCTACATCGGTTCCTACGCCGATCCCGGTCGCTACAATGCCGCAAAGCAATGGTTTGCCCCCAATCTGTCCATGGCGGCCAACGAGGCCAAATACTACAACTTTGAATACGAGCGCGAAGAGCGTCTGCTTGCACAGGATGCCACGGTGCTGCCGGTGTTTACCGGTGAAGTGCTTAAAGATCCCGGCTGGGCCGGTGAAAAAGGCTATGCGGAAGTGACCTTCCCGGATGCGGACACCATGGCAGGGTTCGACAGTATGGAGCTGGATCTGTATCTGGGCTGTGATGGCGATGGCGAATACGGCACCTGTCCTGCATGGGATTATCTGGTCCATATGTACATCTGCGACAAAGAAGAACCCGATACCTGCAATGTTGAATTTGGCCGCTGGATTACCACCTATCACCGTGAAGGACGCTGGGTGCATGATGTCAGCGCCATGATGCCTCTGGTAAAGGATGGCGGAACCCGCCGCTTTGCCTTCTACACACAGCAGCCCTACGAGGTGAAGCTGAGCATCCGCCTGTTCAACAGCAGCAAGGACGCCCGGCCCGAAGAAAGTCATTTCCTGTTCTCCGGCGGCGGCTTTGGCCCGGAATACAACGACAAGTATGAGCCCATTACCATCGCGATTCCCTCCGATGCCGTAAAGGTTGAGCTTGCCTCGGTCATTACGGGGCACGGCATGGAAAGCCCTGGTAACTGTGCCGAGTTCTGCAACACAACCCATCACTTCACCGTTAATGACACCGAGACCGTTATAGATTTCCCCTGGATCGGCGATGACCTTGGCTGTATGAAACAGGTTTCCGAAGGAACCGTGCCCAATCAGTACGGCACCTGGTGGTATGGCCGCAGCGGATGGTGCCCGGGCAAGGAAGCGCCCATCACCTTGACCGATGTCACCGACATGGTGACTCCGGGACAGGATGCGGTCATCGAGTATCACGGTCTGTTTAACGGACAACCGTACCCCAACGGTGGTGCCCGAATCGACATGAAGTCGTGGCTGGTGATTTCCCGCTAGCGTGCAGCTTTTCTTGTGCATTGTCACCGGCTGTGGTAGTAGAATAGCATGAGTAATCTGCGTTTATACATCCCCCCGCCGTGGCCGAAAACCGGTACCGCTGTTCCCCTTGACGATGGGGCGGTGCGGCATATTAACGTATTGCGTATGCAGGTGGGGGAATCTATCGAATTGTTCGATGGAGTGGGGCAATCGGGACAGGCGGTTATAACAGCCCTGGCAAAGCGAAAAGGCGAATGTCGTCTTGAATCCGTCAAGAGTATTGACGATCATTCCCCGGTGCATATCACCTTGTTTCAGGCTTTTCCCAAGGCGGATAAATTCGACAGCATTATTCAGAAGACTACTGAGCTGGGTATTGAGTGCGTGGTGCCGGTGATGACCGAGCGCTCTGCGCCGGTTCCAAAAGGCGAACGGTTGCAGAAAAAACTGGATCACTGGAAAAAGGTAGCCATTGAGGCAAGCCGCCAGTCCGGCAGGGTATCGGTCCCTGAAATCACTGCGCCAATACATCTGCGCGAGTTAAAGCAACACATTAACAATAGCGAGATATGCGTTATACTACATACAGTTTCCAATACTGACAACATCGGTTCGATAGCAACAGGAAATGGGTACAGTAAGGTTTCGGTACTGGTCGGCCCGGAGGGTGGTTTTTCCGCTGAGGAAATATCACAGGCTGTGGAGATGGGATTGAAACCAACCGGCTGCGGTCCCCGTATTATGCGTACCGAGACCGCCGGTCCCGCCATCGTGACCCTGTTACAGTATATGTTCGGAGATTTGAGAGAGCAGAAATGAACGAGCGATTTGTACGGTGTTCGCGGTGTCACACCATAAATCCCACCGATGCTTCCAGCTGTCGGAAATGCGGTTTTTCGCTGTCCGGGCACGAGACTGCCCCGGAACCGGAAAAGGCCGAAGAACCAGTAACGGAAAAAAGCGATACCATAGACAGCGTGGAACTGCCGCCACCCCGGGGGCGCAGCGATTCCTTTGACGGCAGCATCGGCGATCTTGCCTCACAGGATCTTAGCGGCGAATGGGAACTTGGCGATATCAAAGGCCAGGAAGAAGAAGACTTTTCTGTCGGGCATGTTGATCTGGATGAAATAGAACAAAAAGAACAGGAAAAAGCAGCCCGCGCAGTAGAGGATAAAAAGCAGAAAGAAAAGCTGGGAACGTGGATTAACGGTTCTCAGGCCGCCCGGGAGTTGAAGGCTCAGCAGACCGTTAAAACCCACACCGACCGCCGGGAAGCCCTTGTGGAATCCCTGAAAACCATACAGTCGGTGTTGCGGCGCAAAAAAGACAAAGCCGGTCCGCTGAACGAAACCGTGAACGCCATGGGCGCCGATCCCATGACCATCGAAAACAGCGATCCCTTTAGCGAACTGCTGGTAAAACAGACGGTGAACCGGGATCATCTGGGAACCATTCAGCAGCAGCATGAAAGCATCCGGCAGGCCGGGGCAGAGCCTTCCATTGCAGAAACACCGGCACAGGAGCCCCACATCCCCGAACCCGGGGTAATCCCTGACGCCAAACCTCCCGTGCAGCAGAGTGAAGCCGAATCCAGTCCTCCGGCCATAACCGCCGCAGACACCATTTCCCGCAGATACGGTGTACCGGTTTCTCCTACAGAAACGTTTGATTCCGCCATGTCGGGAAGCATGACCATGGGTTCCATGACCACCCGCGGATTTGGCGATGAGGTTGATGTTGCGGGATTCTGGATACGGGCAGGGGCCTATGCCATTGATGTGATACTTCTGAGCTTACCCATTTTTCTTATGACGTACTTAGGCGTGTCTCTTGCAGGGCATGAATCCCCCATGGTGTGGCTGTTAAGCTATCAGGGGCAGGGTGCCCTTATTACCATTATGGTCATGTGGCTGATGTGGTTTCTGTTGTATTTCACCATGTTTACCTGGCTTGGGGGCAGTACCCCGGGCAAAATGATAACCGGGCTGAAAATCATTGACTGGTTTGGCGAAACGCCGGTGCTGGCAAAAGCGTTTCTGCGCAGCCTGATGTATCTGCTTGATGCGGCGCTGTTTGGTCTGGGATTTTTCTGGGTGATAATAAGCTCCACACGGCAGGCATTTCATGATAAACTGGTGGGTACATTGGTCGTTCGTGACTGACACCAGGGCAAAGGATTTGCGCCGTGTTTGATATCCTGTCGTTTCTCAATGAAATGGAGGGGAGGCTTTCCAAAATTCACGATGCCCGTATGCGCCGGGTAAAGTTTGCGGAACTGCTGGTCAGGCTGCCCAATGAAGATGTCTGCGACATCATCGAATCCATCTATCTTGACGCCATCATGCACCGTGCCCCGGGACGCCTGCTATTGGAAAATCTCGCGTATCTGGATGAACTCCATGCCATTGCCGGCAGAAAACATCTTTCTGACTGGTATACCTTTAGTCAGGACAACGGCTATCGCTTTGTAGGAGAAATCCTTTCACCCCCCGGTGGCATATTGCCGGAGATTTCACCTCAGGGGCACAAGGATCTGTCTGATCTGACGCTGGGTGAAAAGAAATCCCTTGCCCGCAAGCCGGACCATATCATGATCGAAAAAGTGATGTACGAGCCCAACTCCAACATCATTACCATCCTGCTGAACAACGGACGGCTGTTGCTCAAACACGTCCTGTTTATTGCAACCCGGCGCCCGAATTTTCCTGAAATTCTTGAGGTTATTTTCCGGCATCCAAAATGGTCCACCAATTACGAGGTGCGCAAGGCTCTTGTGGCAAACCCCTATACAATGCCCAGCATCGCCATTGTGCTGGTGCCGTCTTTGAATTCACAGGACCTTGAATTTCTGGAATACGGCGACAATCTGGCAGCGTCTTTGGTGCAAAGTGTCCTGTCCATGCGCCGGGAACTTGAAGGCTCTGCCCCTAAAAAACAGAAGTCCCAAAAGGACTACGACGAACTTGGCGGCGTAGCCGGTGAAATGCTGGAAGATCTGCTTTCGGAAAACGATTACGGCATTGATCCCGATGATCTGGATAAGATAGAAAACCTCAATTGACACCCCATCTGCCTATCCCGCAGGACAGATGGTCATTTTTTGGAAAATAATGATATTGCAAGGGGAATAATCATTCTTATGTTCTTGATAAGAATCCTGTAATCATGGTATGATTTGGATTCATTTTAGGAGGTGTTGGTATGAGTCGGTACCGCATAGGATATCTGTTGTTTGCTGTAGTCATCGTGGCAGCCATGTACTCCTGTTCATATGGAGACGCTCCCAAGGTAACTATCGACGATGTATACCCGGTTGACGGCGATGTCGATGAGCCAGATGTTGTGGATGAAGACATTTCCGATCCCGATGCAGAAGAAATGTCCGGGGACGAAGAAGTAATCGAAGAAACGGAAGCGGAGCTCCCGGATACCAGTATCGATATTCCCGATGGCGACCCCACGGGCCTGTATCTGGTTCGTGTGGTGACCGATGATTTTGAAGTACACCGCGTACGCCTTGTTGTGGATGCAACCCATCCCGCAAGCGAGGAATTGTTTGTCACCCTTACGTCTCCAGAGGGAACCAGCCGGGTAATTCGTCCGGTGGGGCCCGTACACGAAGAAAACATGCACCTTGATCAGGTGTTGTTCGATTTCCAGGGAGAAATGGCTGCGGGCGACTGGACGGTGCGCGTAGTTGACACTGTGCCAGGTAATGCCGGAGCCGTGACCTACTGGGCGCTGCAATTTATGTTTGCCCCTCCCGCCGATGAAGATGAATACGAAGACGAACAACCGGAAGCCGAACCGGAGATTGAAGAAGAAGCGGAAATCCTGTGGCAGGATATCCCGGATAACGATGCAAACGGCGTCACCATGACCTTCCAGGGCCCGGAGGAAGGGCTGGTCAACCGGGTGATTATCTTGCTCGATGTTGAACATACCTTTGAAGGCGACCTTGAAATTCATCTGCAGGCTCCCAACGGAGACAGCAAAAAGCTGCTGTCGTCCATGTCGCAGGCAGAGCGAATCATACCGGAACCCATAAACACAAACCTCTTTGCCGGATACGAAGCCGCAGGCCTGTGGACCATCGTTGTGGCGGATGTGGTGCCCGGCGATACCGGTAAAGTTCGACTGCTGAGCGCCGAGATTCAGCTTGCCGGCGGTGATTAAGACGACATTGACACGGAAATAGTGGACACGGACCTGGATATTGACGATGTCCAGCAGGACAACAGTATTCCGGATAATGACGCCACCGGTTTATCCAGAACCTTTTACATTGAAACCGCCAATACCGTGGGGCAGGTGAGGGCGACGGTGTCCGTGGAGCATCCCCGGCACACCGATTTACAGGTATACGCCACCAACCCGGCGGGAGAACGCGCCGAAATGCAGCGCACCCTGCAAAGTACTGGCAGTCTGCTGCAATTGCGAAGCTACAGCTTCTACGGACAGACCTCCAATGGCCTGTGGGTGCTCACCGTGGTGGATACCGTGGCGGGGCAGGAAGGTACGCTTCTTGATGCGGAACTGTTCATAGATGCCATTGCCGATGGCGATATGGACGAAGAGGAAGATATCGTTGAACCCGAACCGGAAGTCGAAGAGCTTGATGACGTTGACGAAGACGATGTCATTGATGCCGATCCTGAACAAGACATTGTGGATGTCGATGATGGCCGTAACTGGATTCCGGATAACGATGCCAACGGCATTACCCTTACGGTGGAGTCCTCCCTGGACGACCTGGCGGGCAATGTCTGCCTGGATATCGCTTTTGTGCATCCCTTTACCAAGGATCTGACCATTGATATCATAAGCCCGGCGGCCACCCGCCTGACCGTGCTTGAGACCGGCTCAAACCTGCCGACACCCAACCTTGATCACCGTTTCGCCACCGATGCCTTTGCCGAAGAAAACGCCGCAGGCACCTGGCTGATTCATATCGCCGATGTCTATGAAGGAGATATCGGATATGTCGCCAGCTACGCCTTGTCATTTAACTGCGATGTGCAAATTGATGGCGATATTGAGGAGGAGCTTGAGGAAGAACTGGAAGAAGAGCTTGTCGAAGAAGAACTGGAATCCGAAGTTGAAATGGAAATGGAAGAGATCGAGTATATCGAGGGCGGCAACTGTGAAGCCCCGGTGGAAATTATCTTCCCCTCAACCATTCATGTGACGGTTCCCGAAGGCGCACAGAACGAACTGACTCCTGCTTCTTCCTGC
>Ga0209475_10003173_pt1 | contig 15449 bp, 12 predicted proteins | sample tdDd471_FD_187128 | JGI IMG/M metagenome (GOLD analysis project Ga0209475, IMG submission 187128) | Marine sediment microbial communities from the Atlantic coast under amendment with organic carbon and nitrate - tdDd47.1 (SPAdes)... | ecosystem: Environmental > Aquatic > Marine > Coastal >... | reverse complement strand
ATTCTTAGATCATATTATCCTAAACTTATCGAACACGACCGTGATCCTTTGCAGTTGCTCATCGCGCAGCAAAGGTATTCCTTGCACACCCAGATGTTTTTTGAATCGAACAGAATTCAGAAGTTATGGGCCATGTATAATTCAGGGTTCTATGGGAAATTAATGGAGAAGAGAATCAAATCTGGAGGTAAGCTTAGAGTTGATTGGATTGAACATGAACATATGGGCCCTGGTTCACTTGGATTAACTATACTTCCCGGCCGCAAGGATTATAGCAGATCTATCGATGATGATATTCAGCAGCTAAAAAGTGAGGGCGTTGATATTGTAATTCCATTGATCACGGATGATGAATTCAATCAGTTTGGTGTTGATGATCTTTTGGAGGAGTATGTTGAAAATGGATTTCAAGTTAAAAGACTTCCCATCATGGATCAACTCGTTTCATCTGAGCAGGAAATGAGAAAGCTTGTTAGGTTTCTGGATGAGCAAATTTCAGATGGAAAAAAAATCATGGTTCATTGCGTCGGTGGATTAGGCCGGTCAGGAATGGCTGCTGCATCGTTCCTTAAATTTAAAGGTTTGTCTGCTGATAAGGCAATTGAGGTGATACGAAAAACCCGTGGGCCGCGTGCAGTAGAATCAAAAATTCAGGAAGAATTTGTACAGAACATTATTTTTGGAAACTAAACTCTAAAAGAAAATAACGAAATGGCAAACATATCAAGACACGACAAGGAAATTTTAGAAAATATCCTCAAGGAAAATAATCTGAATTCTGATAGTATCCTCTATAGATTCACATCAGAAAAACACCTGAAAAAGTACGATGATGGAACACCGGGACTCATTGTAAATGACGAACCGGTAGATATGCTCATTGATCATTACAAAGGTCAGGGGCATGTTTATATTGCAAGAGAGATTGGCCCGGGTTTATCATTCATGACTGAGCCACTAGAAGAGTATGTTAGGGATGACAGAATTTGTGTATCCGTAAAGATCGGTGATCTTATCGAGGAAGGAGGACTTATTTATAAAGTTAGCTCCCTGCCGAAGTACATTAATGCCTTTTTCTTCACATTGCCCGAAGGTATAGTGCCGGTTAACAGGGTGTAATACCAAATTTAACATCAAAATGGTTAATGCTGATGATTATTTGAAGTGTCAGAAAGAGCACAGCAAATTTATGGCGAATTTCAAATTTCAATCGGTGTAATTGATTTAATTATTAGGCTTGTCGGTAAACTATCCTGTCTTCCGGTAGCTCAGAATTGCCCAGGTATAAAACACGATTGCAAATGAGGCAAGTGCGATGAAGTGTTTATGGAGTTCATGAAAACTACTTCCTTTCAGGTAAACAAGACGAAAGACCGACATAATGTATTTCAATGGGCTGATGTTACTGATGAACTGTGCCCAGCCCGGCATGTTTTCAACAGGTGTATATAAGCCGCTCAAAAAGATGAAGGTAAGCATGAAGAAGAACATCATTAAAATGGCTTGTTGAACGGTAGTGGCATAATTAGAAAGAACGAGACCAAATCCTGAAAAAGCTACAATAAATAAACTGGCAAAGAGATAAATTGTGAGTAAACTGCCAGATGGTTTTAATCCCCAATAAAACAGTGCAACTCCCATCGCAATGGTCAATACGACATACCCAATTGCCCAGTAGGGAATAAGTTTGGACAGGATAAATATATACTTTTTCACTGGTGTAACGTTCATTTGCTCAATTGTGCCACTTTGCTTTTCTGCAACAATGTTCAAAGCTGGCAAAAAGCCACAGATCATTGTCAAAATCATCACCAGCAATGCAGGTACCATAAAAACTTCATATTTAAGCGTTGGATTGTAGCGATACAGAGGTACCAATTCCATCGCCGGGATGGGAATTTTATCAACATTTTTCAAATGTTTAACCCGAATTTCATTGTTGTAAACATTGATGATATTAAACAAGTAGGAACTTCCCAAACCTCCTTTGTTTCCATTAACTGCATTCGCTGAAATCATTAAATCAGCCTTTTGATCCCTGACCAGCGAGCGTTCAAAATTCAATGGAATCTCCAGAATCACATCCGACTCATCTGCTTCAATACTTTCCATGGCCTCGTTATAATTACCCGAAACATCACTGATTCTAAAATAACCTGAAGACTGTATTTTCTGAATCAAGGTTTGAGAAAAGCTGCTTTTGTCATGATCAACAATGCTCAGGTTGATGTTTTTCACATCAAAATTTGCAGCATACGGAAAGATGATCATAGCAATCAAAGGCATCATGACAATAATTCGTGGAATAAACGTATTACGTTTAATCTGCTTAAATTCTTTTTCTATGAGATAGCGTAATGTCATTATTCCAACCTGGTTTTAAATTTCCTTAAACTCACTGCTATCAATACAACGGCCATCGCGCCAAGCACAGCCAATTCAGTTAAAATGGAAGTAAAGCCGAGGCCTTTAATCATGACATCTTTTGCTGCCATTATAAACCATTTTGCAGGAATGATTTGTGCAATAGCTTGTAAGATTAATGGCATACTCTCAATAGGAAACATTAGTCCCGAAAGTAAAACAGCGGGTAACATCAGCCCCATAACCGAAAATAGCAATGCTGCAATTTGTTTTTCAACGACCGATGAAATAAGAAGCCCAATTGCTAATGAAACAAAAATGAATAAAAGCGCCAACATGGTTAACAGAAAGAGGCTTCCTACAACAGGCACTTCAAGTACATAAACACCAAGTACCAATATTGTAAAGTAATTTATTATGGAGATAGCAAAATATGGAATTACTTTCGAAATGATGATCATCAGCGGAGGCATCGGTGATACCAGGATGACCTCCATGGTTCCCAACTCTTTTTCTTTGGCTATCGACGCTGCAGTCATCATGGCACAAATGAGCATTAAAATCAATCCCATAACACCGGGGACTGTATTGTAAGCGCCTTTCAAAGTTGGGTTGTAAAGCAATTGGATTTCTGTATGAATTTGAAAAGGAGGTGAGCCAACCGCTCCCATTTCCTCTCGTTGAAACGCAGCAATCAATCTGCTTGCATACGAAACCAGGGTTGAGGCAGTATTTGGGTCTGTTCCGTCGGCAATAAATAAAACCTGGGCATCACCGGTATGGACCATATTTTTATAAAAACCTTCACTAAAAACTATTAGTAAACTGATTTCACCCTTTCGAAAAATTGTTTCAATTTCAGCAGGGTCACTCAGGTATGCTTCCAGGGTAAAATATTCGCTGCTTTGAATCTTGTCAATGATCTTTTGTGTCGCCATATCATTTGATGGGTCGTACACTGCAAATCGGGCATTCTTAATTTCGGTGGTGATGCCAAAACCAAACAAAAGAATCATCAAAATGGGAAGCACGAGCAGGATGATCATCGTCCAGGTATCCCTGAAGATGTGATAAAATTCCTTTTGCGTAAAAACTAAAAATTTCCTCATCTTTTATTTTGTAGCTTTTGCTCCCCTTGCCAACTGAAAGAAAACCTCATCCATAGACTTAACTTTAAATTTCTCTTTTAGCTTTGTAGGACTGTCCAATGCGTCAATTCTTCCATCTACCATGATGGAAACCCGGTCGCAATATTCGGCTTCATCCATATAATGTGTTGTAACAAATACGGTAATTCCCCTGTCGGCTGCATCGTATATCAACTCCCAAAACTGCCGTCGTGCAGCCGGATCAACACCTCCCGTTGGTTCATCCAAAAACACAATTTTGGGTTCATGAAAAATGGCGGTAGAGAATGAAAGCTTTTGCTTCCAGCCCAATGGCAGTTCACTTACCATTGTATTTTTCTCGTTTTCAAAACCAAGAGTTTCTAAAAGTAAATCAATCCTTGGGTTAATATCTTTATCGGGAACACCATAAATACCACCGAACAAACGCAGGTTTTCCCACACTTTCAGATCTTCGTACAGGGCGAACTTCTGGCTCATATACCCAATGCTCTTTTTTATTTTCTCAGGATCCCTGGTGACGTTAAATCCTGCCACCTGGCCGTTTCCTGACGTTGGCTTGCTTAAGCCGCAGAGCATGCGAATGGCAGTTGTTTTACCTGCTCCATTTGCACCCAAAAAGCCAAATATCTCACCTTGCTCCACTTCAAAAGAAATAGCATCCACCGCGGTGAAACTGCCAAATCGTTTTGTGAGATCCCTTATTTCGATTACCTTCATGATGCTGAACTTAATTCCATGAAACAATCCTCAATTCCTGCTTTAATAGGTTTGATAATAATGTGTGTGTGTCCTTTGTCTTTTAAGTAAGATTCCAGTTTTTCCTGACTTAGGTTTCCAATAGTGATGTGGTGCGTATCGCCAAAAGCAAAACTGCTTTTTATTTCTGCATTTGTACGAAGGTCTTTTAATAAACCTGACATGTCTGCACTGCTAACCGCCCACAATTCCTGGTCATAGTCACTGACAATATTTCCAGGGGTATCGATCTTCATAAATGCTCCATCCTGGATCAAAGCGATTCGATCGCACAAGCTGGCTTCGTCCATGTAGGGAGTAGAAACCAAAATGGTGATACCTTCCTTTTTCAGTTTCTTGAGCATGGCCCACAATTCCTTCCGGGAAACCGGATCGACTCCGGTTGTAGGTTCATCTAAAAACAGGACGACAGGCTCATGAATCAGTGTACAACACAAGGCCAGTTTTTGTTTCATCCCGCCAGAAAGCGCACCTGCCCGCCGATTTTTAAAAGGTTCAATTTGCTGGTAAATGTCTTTGATCAGGTGATAATTCTCTTTTATTGTAGTATTAAAAATGGCGGCAAACACTTTCAGGTTTTCCTCAACACTTAGGTCCTGGTACAGAGAAAAACGGCCGGGCATATAACCCACTTTTTTGCGGATCTCTTTATACTCCTTTACAGCATCATTTCCATCTACGAGCGCAGTTCCGGAATCGGCCAATAAGAGAGTAGTCAGGATTCTGAATAAAGTAGTTTTACCGGCACCATCAGGTCCGATGATCCCAAAAATCTCACCTTTTTCCACTGCAAAGCTGAGGCCTCTTAAAGCTTCAACTTTTCCGTACGATCGTTTGATATCCTGAACCGAAATGGCACTCATTTACTCCGAAATTTTGATTCCACCGTACATACCAATCTTCAAAAATCCATCATTTGGAACAGCAACTTTTACTGCGTAAACCAGGTTGGCTCTTTCATCCTGCGTTTGTATGGTCTTGGGTGTAAATTCTGATTTGCTCGAAATCCAGGTGATCTTTCCGTCATACTCCCGGTTTTCATCTCTGCCAAACTCAGCCAGTACTTTTACCGCCAGCCCGGTTTGTATTTTTGGTAGTTGATCGGCGGTAATATATGCTCGTAAGATCATCCGATTTAAATCAGCCACTTTAAACAAAGGTTTTCCCATTGCTGCAAGTTCGCCCTCTTCAGCATATTTTACCAGTACGGTTCCATCAATCGGGCTGAGTATTTTACTTCGCTCCAATTGGTCGTTGATCAAATCAATTTGTGCTCCCATTGCTTCGCTTTGTGCATCAATGGCTTGAGTACTGATGTTAAGAGCAGTCTTTTTGGCTATGAGATTTGCACGAAGAACCTCAAGTTGTGCATTGATGTCGTCGAGTTGTTTTTGTGTGGCTGCATCACCTTCCAGTAATTTCTCAATACGTTTTTTTTCGAATTCAGCTTTTTCAATTTCCCTTTCGATGGCATCCAGTTGCGACTGAACATCAGGACGGCTAGAAAGTAAGGCCATTTGGTTGGCTACAACCTGGAACTTGTTTAAATACAATTGTGTGCTGTCGATCTGGCCCAGGGGCTGACCCTTTTTAAGTTCATCACCTTCCTGAATCGGGAAGGAAAGCAACTTGCCAGATGTCTCGGCCGAAACAATGATCTCGGTGGCTTCAAAAACACCGGTGGCATCTGTTCCACTCTCATCTGATGAACATGAAAAGAGTGCAACTAATAAAATCGGTAGTAAGTATTTGATTGTTTTCATCGCTTGATAAATATTTTAATTTCCTGATTTGTTGAGGTACTGATAGGCTTTCATGAGGTATTGAATTTCATGCATTATCATGTTTTGTTTTGTCATGTTTTCATCATTAATACGATCCAGCATATCTGACATCGTCGCAACACCGTTTTCCTGTTTTACGACATAAGCCTCTTTAATGCTGCTTTTCAGAGCCAAGAGTTCGCTGTCCTGCGCAAGCAACTTTCTGAATTTTTCTAATTCTACATCTGTTTGGCTCAATTCCAGGTTGGTATTGAAAAGAAAAGTTTCTTCCTGGTTTTCTATACGCTGAAGGTTGATTTCAGTAAGCTTTTTATTGTTTCCGTTTTTATACAATGGTGTTAATTGCCAATTCAGGCTGAGCCCGGCAACTAGGAGGTTATTCAATGTTGAGGTGCCAAAATCAGCACCTGGTGTTAAAAAAACACCAAAACCCAATAAACCAAATTTTGGAATAAGGGTCGCTTTATTCAACTTTGCCTGTGCTTCAATTAAGGCTCGCTGGCTATTAAATTTTGCCAATTCGGGACGATGAATGGATAAGTCTTCAACAGTATTTCCAAATGCCGGGCGTGTAAAAACTACATCCTCAGTTATTTCAAGCCCAATCATAGCCGATAATACTTTAATATATGCAAGCTTGTTGTAGCGCAATTCATCCCTTTTTTGCTGAACATTGATCAGTTCTACCTTTATTTCATCTTCGTCCGATTTAAAGGCGGTTCCGTTTTCAATAGCACTTTGTATTCTCTTTTGATTGCGTTTGAGTGTTTCAGTCAGTAAATCCAATTGAGCCATTTGTTCATCAATCAACAGCACCCCGAAATACAAATTGTTAACCCGGTCTTTTAGCTGGTACAGGTTGACTTCGATCTCGGCTTTTTCAATTTCCGAATTGGCTTCGATAATACCCTTTCTTGCTTTTGTCATTCCGCCATCCCAAATTACCTGGTTTAGCTGGCCAATAGCAATAAGCTGTTCTGAGGTGGACGATGAAGATTCAGAACCGGGCGGTGAAAAACTCGGCATGCCGTTAATAATTCCACCAATGAGAGTAATATCAAATTGGGGGAGATAGGCCTTATTGGCGTTCGAAAGATTTAACTCCTTTGACTTTTCAATCAAACCAAATTGTTGAATCAATGGGTAATTTCTAAGTGCACTATCCTGGCAAGCTTCGATTGTCAGCATTTGTGCATTACCCTGAAAAGCCATGAAAACTGTTAGAATAAATAATACGTTTTTCATGTTGATTTTCTTTAAAGAAAAATGGCATTTTTAACAAAAGCTACAACCTGCTCCGGACGTTCATCGATGTAGGCATTATACTTCTCCTTGTCCCCGTCGAGGGCAAAACCAGTGATGATTGGCTTAGCCACAAAAGGGAAAATACACAATGACAATATGTTAGTTAAAAGATGAACCGGATGGATTGGTCGTATGACCCCATCTTCAATAGCCTGCTCAAATATGGTAAATAGTTTTTGCTTGTCAAAATTGCTGCTTTGCAATTGTTCAACTATACGTTGAGGATTCCTGTTGAGTTCATGAATGACGAAATGTGGAATGAAAGGCTTATCCTTTAGCAACATAATGTACTGCCTTATAAAATTTTCGAGAAACTGTTCGAAATCCAGTTCATTATTTGTGGCTTGCGCCAAAACATCGAATACATCTTTAAAAACGATGGAAAAGACTTTCTCAAATAATTTATCCTTCGTCCTGAAATAGTAATGAAGCAGTGCCTTGTTGATTCCTGCCTCGTTGGCAATCTCCTGCATCCTTGCACCATCCAGCCCTTTTTGGATGAATACATTCTTGGCCGCAATTATTATATTGTCTTCTGTGTTTTTTTCTTTAGCCATTTGATTTAACTATATGGTTAAAACGAATGGTCAAAAGTATGAATAATTTTAACAAAACTCAAGATATTTTGAAAATTTATTTATAGCGGTATCTCAGTTATCTGCAAAAACAGTACTTTTGAACAAGTTGAAAATTGTATTGTTATTATTGCAAAATTACCCTCAGGTGAGGAGTTGCTTGTTGAATAACTTCAATTGAACAATTTTATAACCGAACATTAAATCTACAATTCAATGATAAATAAAAAGTATATCCCGTTTATTAAACCACTTTTCCTGCTTGTTTTGGCCATATTGTTTTCATCTGTTTTATTTGCCCAGGCTGAATTAGAGGCAGATTCAACCCAACAGGCGGAACCTGAACAAGAAAAGAAAGTAAAAAAGAAAAGAGATTCTTTCAAAGTCTATGCCGGGCTGAATTTCAACGCTCTCAATGTGGCCTCGGATAAGTATGATTCGGAAATGTATTCCGGGTTTACGCTGGGGGGGTCCTATAAACGCGGAAAGTTTTTTTATTGGGAAATTGGAGCGAGGTACAGCAACAATGGGTATAAACTGGTTAATCTTTCACCATCTGTTGATAGCACAGAATCTACAGGAACTACATTTTCGGTGAGTGCCATCGAAGTACCCATTACAGGGGGTATCAATCTTACTTCTTTTGTTGACCGCCTGGTGGGAGTGCGGATATTTATTAGTGCAGTCCCTTCTTTCGGAATTGCGGTAAGTGACAATGATGCCGGGGTTACAAAGGATCATTTAAATTCTTTCAACTTTCTTGGCCAGGTTGGTGTTGGTTTGGATGTAGCCTTCCTGTTTCTTGAAGGAGGTTTCAATTATGGCATGAACGATTTATTTCAAAACGATATTCAATCCAATCCAATCCAGGCTTATGTACTCCTTGGATTCCGGTTTTAAATGAATCCATTAGATAGCTGTATCAGCACGATTTTTAATCGGATGAACTTGAATTGTTCTTGCTGATTGAAAAATCTAGCTGTAGTAAGGGGTTTCAGGTTTAATTTGGTATTCTACAAATTTTCCTGTAGAACACAGCTTACAGATTTTTATGCATTTCACTAATATTTTTTTGCCTTTATCAGGGATTAGCTGTACAATCAGTATTATCAGTGTTCCATTTTTTGTCCTAGTCCCGGAAATGAGTAATACAACACAGCCAATTCATTCTAAAACATTATTTTTGGAATCTAATCAATTGCTAATACCATGCTCGTGCACGAAATAAAAAAGACTTCACTTATACTTCTTCTTATTTTCACTCAGGTTTCGTGTACCATATTTCTTCATGCCCAGCAAATCGACAATCGTACCAGAGCCAAAAATGGGCTGATCGTACTAACCAAAGAGGATTCTATTTTTCAGGCTTCTCTCCCCATTCTTAAATTGCCGGAAAACCATACAAGGCTGGTGTTACCGGAGTTTGTTGATAATTCGCAACTTCCTTATTTCAGGCCTATAATTAACCAGGTGAGCCAGGAGTGTAGCCAGGTAGGTGCCGTAGGATATACATTTACTTACGAAATAAACTGTTTGAGAAACCTTGCAGCCGATATTCCTGAAAACCAATATCCAACTCATTTTGTTTTTAATTGGGGCAACAAAGGAATTGGTTCCGCGGTATCCTATTTCGACAGTTGGGATATCATTAGCAAAGCCGGAACACCCAATGTAGCAGATTATGGAGGTGGCCTGAATACCGGAGGCGATGCCCGCTGGATGAGTGGATATGATAATTATTATAATGCCATGCAGAACCGTTTGTGGGAGTTTTATTCCATCCCTGTTACCACCGAAGAAGGCCTTTTAACATTAAAGCACTGGATCAATAATCACCTGGAAGGTTCCGAACATGGCGGTCTGGCCAACTTTTACTGCTCCTATGAATATCCTAATCAGTTCCTCCCTCAGGGAACACCTGAGGAAGGAAAATTAGTGATTACCAATTTTCTGGATCCAGCAGACCATAGCCTTTGCCTGGTAGGTTTTCATGACTCTATTCGCTTTGATTATAATAACGATGGCCAATACACTAACCACATCGACATCAACAACGATGGGGAAGTAGATCTCCGCGACTGGGAAATCGGTGGAGTGAAAATCGCAAATACACATGGAACCACCTGGTGCAATGATGGATTTTCGTATGTGATGTACAACGCCTTGTGCCGTAACCTTTCACAAAGTGGCATTTGGAATGGTGCTGTGCAGGTGATTGATGCCAAAGAACAAACCCTGCCACAATTGACTTATAAAGTACAGCTTACCCACAATTCAAGGTATAAAATAAAAGTGATGGCCGGCGTTGCTTCAATGGCCAACGCTACTGAGCCGGAATTTATCATCGACTTTCCGATTTTTAATTACCAGGGTGGTGACAGGTACCTGCAGGGAGGCGAAGAGCCTGAAGACCGTACCCTGGAATTTGGGCTTGATGTGAGTGCCCTTCTGAATTTTATTGATAGCGGGAGCGAGGCTACATACTTTTTGTTGGTGGATGAAAACGATCCCGGAAACATCGGCACAGGAACGATCGACAAATGGTCGGTGATGGATTATACCGGGGATTTGCTTGAACATATTTATCCGCAAACCAATGTGCCGCTCATCGAGAATCAAACCACCAGCCTTGGGCTTACCGCGACTATTCAATTTGATGGGCCCGAAATTGTTAACGATTCCTTACCATGCGCTACACTTTATGAAACTTACGAAAACCAGATGATGGTCAATGGTGGCTCTGAACCCTATTATTGGTATCTGCAGCAAAATTATACCCATGAATATGGCATGGTAGAATTTCCAAATATTAACCAGCAGCAGTTGTACCCTACGAACGCTACCAGCGGCTATGCTGAGGCTGAAATAGATTTCGGCTTTCCATTTTACGGAAAAAAATACAACAGGATTTTTGTGCATACCGATGGTTACCTGATGTTTGAAGCCGGAGAATATCCCTGGACTTTTGTGCTGGATGAGTTCAATCTTTTTAAAAATATGTTGAATATCTCACCCTTTGCCAGCCGGGTACTCGGGGTATCAGATGGCGGTGGAATGTGGTACGAGGGCGATGAAACAAAAGCCACTTTCAGGTGGAAAGCCACCGAGTACGGCACCCTCAAAGTATTGAATTTTGCTGTGAGTATATACCCCTCGGGGAAAATTGAATTCCACTATGGTGAAGTCAATCTTTCGCCATGGAACAAATGGCATGGGGGAATTGCTGAAGGCGATGCCTTTAACTATGTTTTGTTGGGTATATCAAATACCTTCAACTTGCCTGTCAACACACTGGTTACTTTTGATCCTGAATTTAGCTTTAGCGAAATGCAAATTGACCGTGATGGCTTGTTTCACGGGACCCCCACCATGCCCTATGATTCAGTTGATATTTCGTTTTATGCCCGTGATGCAAACGGTGTGAGCAAGCTGAAGATGCTCCCGTTTTCCGCCAGGGCTATCAACGATATTGCTATAAAAGAGGTGAGTGTAATGGCCGGCACTGATGATGTGATCGAATTTGGTGAGAGTGTAGTGGTTTCGATGATTTTACAAAATATGACCGAAACGGTGATTGATGCTTCAGAAATGATGGTTACAAGCGGCGATGCCTTTGTTACCATGACTGATAGTACAGAAAGCCCCGGAGTATTGCAACCCGGAGAAACCATGGCACTGAACAATGCTTTTGCCTTTGATGTTTCTGACGATGTTCCCGACAATTATTTGTTGGTATTTGATACCGAAATCAATTCTGAAAACGATACCTATGACAATAATTTTGAGCTGATAGCTTATTCTGTGGATTTGATATTCGGTGAAATCACAATTGAAGATGGCAACAACGGATATCCCGAACCCGGCGAAACAATCCAGGTATATGCCGAATTGACCAACCAGGGTGGGGCAGGGGCGAACAATGCCAACGTCTTGCTCCAGAACAGCGATACTTATTTTGAAATTGTAGAGGGAAGTGCTGTCATTGATGAGATTGATGGCAACTCTAGTGCAGTGGTTGAATTTGTAGTTGAGATTAATGATGCCACACCCATCGGTCATTTAAGCCAGTTCGATATTTCGGCAGAGGCTGATTTTGGTTTTGTGGCCAGCCAGGAATTTACAATGTTGATCGGCTTTGTTTGCGAGGATTTCGAAAGCGGGGACTTCAGTGAATTTGATTGGGGGTTTTCCGGCAACCAGCCCTGGACGATTGACGATAGCGATCCGTACGAAGGACAATACTGCATGCAATCGGGTGAGATCGATCATGGGCAAACCAGCGAAATAATAATAAACATAGAGGTACCTCCCACGGCTGAAGTCAGTTTTTGGTACCAGGTTTCCAGTGAGGCCGGATTCGACTTTCTGGAATTTTATATCGATGACGAAAAAATGGATGCCTGGTCGGGTGATGTGGCCTGGGCCAAAACCAGCTTTGAAATAGAACCAGGTGAAAAAACTTTTAAATGGGTATATGCCAAAAACGACAGCGGAACCGGCGGTGATGACTTTGCCCGGGTGGATTATATCATTTTCCCGCCCTCGGGTGATCAGACTCTCGCAGTAGATGCCGGGCAGGATATCACCACCTGCGAAAACCTATCCCCGGAACTGGACGGACTGGTGGACAATGCCAGTTCCGTTTTATGGACAACTGCAGGTGATGGCGAATTTTCTGACCATTCTATTCCCAACCCAAACTACACAGCAGGTGACACCGATATTGAAAACGGTACTGTTGATCTCACACTCACAGCTTTTGGACCTTCAGGCAACGAATTGAGCGATCAACTGACCTTATCAATTGCACTGCTGCCGGTGGTTTGGGCAGGTGAGGATGCTACCCATTGCGGAAATGCAGCCTTCGGATTGAGCGGTACAGCCAATTATACCGATGGTGTAACATGGTCTACATCGGGTGACGGCATTTTTGATGACCCTGCCAGCGCCCTGACTTTTTATTTCCCTGGTGCACAGGATTTAACAAACGGGAATGTAACCCTCACATTAAGTGGTTTTTCTGCGGCGCCCTGTACGGATAATATTTCTGATGAATTGAACCTGGTAATTCATCCATTGCCCGATGTAAGTTTTGATACCCTGGCCTTCCTTTGTGAAAACTGGCCGCCACATGAACTCACCGAAGGCTATCCCGCCGGCGGAGAATATTCCGGGCCGGGCGTGGTGGATGGCTGGTTTTATCCCGACGTGGCCGGTACAGGTACACACATGCTTACCTATACCTATACTGATGAAAATTCGTGTACAAGCGTTGCTGAACGAAGCATTGATGTAAACGAGTGCAGTGGCTTGCCCGGTTTCGATAATAAAAAGTTACAACTGAGGCCAAACCCCGGGACCGGTATCTTCCATCTGTCTGTTGACGTGCCTTTGAATGGAATATACCTGCTCAAGGTTTTTAATTTTTCGGGCGAAATGGTTTTGGAAAAAACTTTCAATTTTAGCGGACTTGCCAGCTTAAAAGTTGATCTCACTCACCAGCCCGAAGGTTTGTATTATTTAATGCTTGCCGGGGAAGGGGAACGCTTTGGAGGAAAGGTAGTGGTGGTCAGGTGATTCTTTGGGATCAATGAAAGGTAATGGTTCGTATAAGAATAATTGCGATCCTGATAGAGAGCTGGATTACAGCTGGGGCTGCCTGCTCGAATATGCCGCCGCGTTTTATTTGTGAAATTCAATTTTCAAAAACATCCTGTTCCGTCTTTTATTCGGGAAAGTGCATTGAACATTGAATCCACACCCGAAAGTGTGCATTTCGCCACCAAAGCACAAAATCACTATCCCGTCCATGCGGGAAACTAAAGCTAACTGGTTGATATTCTTTTTTGTGAGCTTTCGTACTTTAGAGTTTTTGTGGCATATTATTTTTCTAAATCGAGTATTATTCGCAAATTTTCTAAAACAATTTCACCAAGGTTTCCTAGCAATTTTCCTGTTTTTTTCATAAGCCTATTGTTGTCAATTGCTCTAACTTGATCGATCATTATGTCACAGTCCTGATGTAAATTTGCTGTTCCTTTCTTTAGGTGCACTCTTAATATCTCAGAGTCTTTTTTAACGTTAGTAGTGATTGGGCAAATTATTGTTGATGGATGATCAATTTTATTCAACAGGTTTGTTTGGACTATTAATACAGGTCTGGTTTTTCCCGGTTCTGTTCCAATCTTTGGATTCAGGTCAGCTATCCAAACTTCGAATTGTTTAATCGACATATTCAACCTCCTCAAATTCTTTTAGTACTGTCATTGAGTCATTTCTCACTAATTCCGATTCAGTTTTAAGTCTTTTCTCAAGCAATAATCGTCTTTGCACTCTATTATAATATTCAATAGCTTCGTTAATATATCTGTTCCGGGGCTTGTTGATTCTTGAAAGTATTTTTTCGGTTTCTCCAAAAATTGAATCGTCAATCTTTAATGATAAGTTTTTCATGATTTCTAAGTTTTAAACCGCAAAGGTATATCAAAAAAGTATATATTGCAAGTATTGCTATAGTTTATTCATACTCAACACCATTGTTAGCAATGGGATTATATCGCAGCGCTATTGCTGGATTCCGATGAGAAAAATCCCACTTGTTGTTTATAAACTGATCTCACTCACCAGCCTGAAGGTTTGTATTATTTGATACTTGCCGGGGAAGGGGAGCAATACGGAGGCAAGGTTGTGGTGGTAAGGTGATTCTTTGGGATCAATGAAAGGTAATGGTTCGTATAAGAATAATTGCGATCCTGATAGATAGCTGGATTACAGCTGGGGCTGCCTGCTCGAATATGCCGCCGCGTTTTATTTGTGAAATTCAATTTTCAAAAACATCCTGTTCCGTCTTTTATTCGGGAAAGTGCATTGAACATTGAATCCACACCCGAGAGTTTACACTTCGCCACCAAAGCACAAAATCACTATCCCGTCCGTGCGGGAAACTAAAGCTAATTGGTTGATTTTCTTTTTTGTGAGCTTTTGTGCTTTGGAGTTTTAATGGCATATTTTTAAGGTTTAGCCTTTTCAGAGAGGACTCAATATTGTACGATTATTTAAGGTTTTTGATGTTTTAGAATTGAACAGCCAGAGGCTACAACCGTTTTATTTGTTTTATTTATATCCCGTAATTCTCATAAGCCATCTTAATATTCCCGGGAATAGCCGATTTAAAAAGACAAAAAACAACAATGCCCAAGGTTTGATTACGATTGCACTTTTTGTTGTTACAGTTTTTGCAACGATGTTACCGGCAGTTTGTGGCGACATCGTTGGAATGAACCAATTGGCAATTTTTGGAATACGGTCTTCACTTATCGGGTTGTTTTCGAAATAGGGTGAATCAACTTTCCCCAGTGCTACCATTGATACTTTAAAATTGGTATTGAACAGATCGGCCTGCAATGATCTTGCAAAGCCCAACAAGGCCCATCTCGCAGGGGTATACCCGGTGGCACCCGGAAATGAAGAGTAAGCTGCAGCTGAGTTGATAATGATGAAATGCCCCTTCCCGCGTTCCTGCATTTTATCAAAAA
>Ga0209475_10003170_pt1 | contig 15453 bp, 11 predicted proteins | sample tdDd471_FD_187128 | JGI IMG/M metagenome (GOLD analysis project Ga0209475, IMG submission 187128) | Marine sediment microbial communities from the Atlantic coast under amendment with organic carbon and nitrate - tdDd47.1 (SPAdes)... | ecosystem: Environmental > Aquatic > Marine > Coastal >... | reverse complement strand
TCGACGCGCATGAACTGCCGCTCGTACCAGTGGCGGTCCGTCGTGTTCTCGACGACGACGTTCTGCTCTTCACCGGTGACCGAGTTGTAGGTCCGGCGGATGTCGAAGTGGCTGTCGATCCGGAAGGCCGCGACCGGCTGACCGAGGTAGTCGTCGTCCTCGTCACCCGCGTACGCGAAGGGGTCCTCCGGGTCGCCCACGATCTCGTAATCGCGGTAGGCGTAGAGGAAGTCCTCGTCGATGACCCAGCGGATCCGCGGGATGCTGAACCCGAGGAAGCCCCCGGTCCCATCACCACCGTTGGCACCGACGAAACCGATCGGAGCACCTTCGTACTCCATGTCGATCACCGTCTGGTGCATGTACCAGGAGCCGCTGAGCGCGCTCTTCTCGATGACGTTCACGCCGACGCGGTTGATGGGGGGCTGCTGGTCCCCACACCCCGCGACGAAGATCGCAAACGCGGCGAGCACCGCGAGCGAGTTGACAAGTCGCCTCATGTTCATGGCCTCCAACGAGCCGTTCTTCCGCAAGAGATCGGGCCGCCGCCTACGCACGGCAGCCGGAATGGTTTCGTTCATGTGATCGCGCGCCATCAGAAGGACCCTCCGGCGCTCGGCCCAGCGGCCAGACCCTGCTGGCGGCGCTGGAGCTCTTCGGGCGACAGCTCTTCCTCATCCGAGCCGACGATGGCGGTCCAGAGCTGGTCCAGACCGAGCGTGGCGGTGAGGAACACCTGCGTGTTCGGCGTGAAGAGCGGGTTGTACAGGCCGCCGCTCGGGTCGTAGGCCGACGCGACGATCCCGGAGTTCTGGATGCCCAGCGACATGTTGAGCCAGGGCAGGAACTGGTACGCCACCGAGACGGCGAAGTACGTGAAGTTCCGCCAGTGCGACGGGCTACCGTCCTCGATGAGGATCGGCTCCTCGCTCGTGTCGACGTCCTGGTAGTGCGGCGCGAGGCCGTACCCGTGCGTCGTGAACAGGAACGCGGAGAGGTTGATCGAGAACGCGCCGATCGGCGTCATCGTCGCCGAGATGCCGGCGAGGATGACGTGCTGCGACGTGGTCGGCGTGCCGAACTGGCCGCACGTCGGCGCGAGCGTCGGGCCGACGTCGCCGCCCGGCGTGGGCGCCGCGATCGACGTGGCGCAGTTGTCGGGCTGGGCGGCGTCGGTCTGCACGACGTTGCTGCCCGAGAACCAGTGGCCGTATCGACCCAGGACCGCGAGCGTCAGGTTGCCCGCCTCCGGGATGATCTTGATGAGCGTGAGCTGACCGGCGAGCTGCAGGTACCGCTGAGCGGCGAGGCTGGCCCGCGAGATCGGGACCGTGACGCGCGCCATCGGCATGAGGATGAAGCCCTCGCCGAGGCTGAACAGGTGCACGTAGTCGATCAGCAGGTCGTTGAGCAGCGGCTCGCGGTTGAGCGCGTTGGTGTCGTCGTCGGTGATCTCGAGCGTGAAGCCCCAGTTCGCACGCAAGAAACCCGCGTCGGGGATGTACCAACGCGGGACGATCGAGAACCCCATCTGCCAGGTCGGGTTGTAGGTCAGCTGACCGTCCCGCACGAACGTGTTCGTGTTCACCTGGTTGGTGTAGTTGAAGAAGGTGTTCCGCCAGGGGAACGGCTCGGGGCCGCTCGGGGCGGCAGCTTCCTCGGCCGGCGCCTCCTCGGTCGCGGCCTCTTCCGGCTGCGCCTCGGCCTCCGGCTCGGCGAGCCCGGTCGTGGCGGCCTCCTCCGGCTCCGGCGTCTCCGCCACGGCGGGGCCGGGGTCGGTCGGCGTCGTGTCGACCGCCGGGACCTCGTCGCCCTCGACAACCTCCTCGGCCGCGGCCTCTTCGGTCTCGACGGGCTCGTCGGCGTCCTCGCCCTCGGCGTCGGCGCTCTCGGCGTCGCCGCCCTCGGCGTCCTCGCCCTCGGCGTCGCCGTCCTCGGCGTCCTCGCCCTCGGCGTCGCCGTCCTCGGCGCCCTCGCCGTCGTCGTCACCGTCCTCGTCGTCCTCGGCCTCCTGGGCCTCCTGGGCGTCGTCTTCGGTCTCGGAGGGGACGGAATCGTCGCCCTCGGGCTCGTCGGTCTGGGCCGCGACGGCGGGCGCCAGGGTCAACCCCAGCGCCAGCATCAACAGCACCGACAACGTTGCGTTCTTCACCGAACGAATCTCCGTGTTCCGATCTCGAGCACCAACCCGCCCGAAACCCCCAGGCGGCACCTGCGACGTCGGCTTCATGCCGACACCCGCGGGTCACCGCACTGCCAACGGCCCGCCCCTTTACGACAGACCGTCCACGACCGCCAACCGACGGGCGTGCAACGGGCACTCGTGCGGGCGGAGCCTGAGCAACGCATGTGCCACCGATCCGTGTTCAGCCGTAAGCGGCTGATATCACGCCGGTTTCACTTGTAGCATCGCATGGCCGGTGATCGATGTACGACCGCGACACCCTGTCACGGCGCCCGTGGTCGATTCGGTCGGCCCGAGGGTATAGCCCATTGATTTCAACGGGTTGACCCCACTGTGCAGCGCTCGGGCCGTAAGAATGGTAACGGCCTGGGGACGGACCTCGGAGACGGCCCAAACCCCCGAGAACGCTCGTTTCTTCGTGCGTCTGCTCACAACTCGGTGAACGAAACGACCCGGACCGCGCGCACGCCGTCGATCGACCCGAGCGCCGATCGGAGCTCCGCGGTCGCCGTCGCCACGATGGCGATCGTCAGGTCGTCACCGCTGAGGTGCGCTCGCACCGCGTCGTTCGCGTCGGCGCGCTTCACCGCCCGGATCCGCGACGGGTAGCGCGCGTACCAGTCGTCCGGGAGCGCGTAGATCGCGGTCCGCAGCGTCCGCTCGAGCCGCCTCGACGCGGTCTCGATGTCGAACGGGAAGCTCTTGATCAGGTAGCGCTTGGCCCGCCGGACCTCGTCGCGCTTCAGGCCGCGCGACCGCCAGTCGTCGTAGAGCCCGAGCTGCAGGCGCAGGCAGTCGACGAGCTGCTCGGCGCCCGGCTGGGTCGCCATGGACCAGGCCTCGCGCTGGCGGTCGCTGCCGAGGCGGCTGTACGCCCCGTAGCTCCAGCCCCGCTCGCTGCGCACCTCGTGCATCAGGCGCGAGGTGAACGTGCCGCCGAACGCCGTGTTGGCGACCGCCATCGCGTGGTGATCCGGCGAGCCGACCACCATGCCCAGCGTCCCGATCACGAGCTGCGCCTGGGTGCGGCTGGGCTTGTCGACGAGGACGACTCGCCGCCCCGATTTCATCTTCGGCTCGCGCGCGGGCGGCCGGCGGATCGCGCCGGCGGGCAGGTCGGCGAACGCGTCGTTCACGAGCACCTGCGCGTCCTCGAGGGTCACGTCGCCCGCGAGCCCGATCACCGCATGCGGAGCACGCACGATCCGCGCGTGATGAGCGCGGACCGTGTCGAGCGTGATCGAGGCGACGCCTTCGCGTGTCCCGGAGCTCGGCCGACCGTACCGGTGACGCCCGAACAGCGCGGCGCGGAACGCGCGGGAGGCCAGCGCGCCGTCGCGATCGCGGAGCTGGATCAGCTCCGCCTCGGTGGTGCGCTTCAGGCGCGCGAAGTCCTTCCGGCGCAGCCCCGGGGTGCGCAGGATCGCCGCGAGCTCGGCGAGGAACGGCCCGAGGTTCCGACGGATCACCGAGCCCTGGATCCTCAGCGATTCGTGACCGATCCCGACGCTCAGCGTCGCGCCCAGGGCGTCGAGCCGCTCGTCGAAGCGCTCGGCGCTCACCCCGGCGGGCCCGCGCCGCATCAGCCGCGCGGTGAGCCGGGTGAGCCCCTCGGCGCCCACGGGATCGAGGAGCGAGCCCCGCTGGAGGATCACGTCGACGTCGACGACCGGTAGCGCGTGCGAGACCTCGCAGAAGACCGGGATGCCGTCCAGCGTCCGAAAGTCGGGCGCGATCACGCCGCCTCCGGGACGACGTGCACGATCGATCGGCGGCCCGGTCGGAGCATCTTCGCGGCGACGCGCCGGACGTCGTCGGGGGTCACGGCCCGGATCTCCTCGAGCCGCGAGAGCACGTGCGCCGGGTCGTCGACCACGGTCTGCCCGAAGCCGATCTGATACGCCTTGTCGCTCATCGTCTCGATCGAGCCGAGGGTGAACAGCTCCGCGCGCGCCTTCACCTTGTCGAGCTCGGCGGCGGGGACGGGATCGTCGATGAGCCGCGCGATCTGGCGATCGACGGCCTCTCGCGCGCGCGCGCCCGCGATCCCCTCTCTGAGCTCGATCCAAAGCTCGAACAGTCCGGCGTGCTTCAGCCCCCCGACGTGACCCCGCACCCGCGTCGCGATCTCGAGCTCGTCGACGAGCTCGCGAACCAGCCGCGCGCTGCGCCCTCCGATCAGCACGTCGTGGATCATCTCCGCCACGGCGTGATCGCGCGCGCCCTCGGCCGGCGCGTGCCACCCGAAGGCCAGCTTCTCGGCCGGGGTCGGCCACCGCAGGGTCTGCTCGCGGGGCGCGCGCTGACGGCTCGCCCGCGGCGCGGGGCGGACCGGCAGGTCGCTCGGGCGCATCCGGCCGTAGGCCGCCGCCATCCGGTCGAGCGTGTCGGCTGGCTCGAGGTCGCCGACCACCACGACCGTCGCGTTGTTCGGCGCGTACCAGGTCCGGTAGAAGGCGCGACAATCGGCGACCCGGTAGCCCTCGATGTCCTGCATCCAGCCGATCGTCGGCCAGCCGTGCGGGTGGCTCGGCCCGTAGGCGAGGGCCGCGAGCAGCTCCTCGGCCTTGCCGCGGACGCTGTCTTCGACAGCCATGCGTCGCTCGTTCGCGACGACCTCGCGCTCGGACTCGACCTGGGGCTTTCTGACCTTGAGCCGCGCCATACGGTCGGCCTCGAGCTCGATCGCGAGCGGCAGCTCGTCGGACGGAAGGCTCTCGTAGTAGTAGGTCCAGTCGATCCACGTGGCCGCGTTCGTGTCGCCGCCGGCGTCCTCCATGCGCCGGTCGAACTCCCCCCAGCCGAGCGTCTCCGTCTCGTTGAACATCAGGTGCTCGAAGAAGTGCGCGAGGCCGGTCTTGCCCGGCTCCTCGTGGCGCGAGCCGACGCGAAACCACGTGTGGTAGCTGACGACGGGGGCGCTCGAGTCGCGCAGGAGCAGGACCGTCAGCCCGTTGTGCAGGCGCCATCGCTCGACCTCGAGCGCGGCGCCGAACGGGGTGGTCCGTTCGTGGACGAAGCCTTTACCCATCAGGAAGCACGCGAGCATACAGTGTGCTATCGGCGCACGCGATGTCGTCCGTACGCGTCCGGTTCGCTCCGTCCCCCACGGGCTACCTCCACATCGGCGGCGCGCGCACCGCGCTGTACAACTGGCTGTGGGCCAAGAAGACCGGCGGGACCTTCGTCCTGCGGGTCGAGGACACCGACCGGGCGCGCAGCACCGACGAGAGCGTCGAGGCCATCTACGCGGCGATGGACTGGCTCGGCCTCGACGTCGACGAGGGCCCGCGCGCCGGCGGCGACCGCGGCCCGTACTTCCAGACCGAGCGGCTCGCGATCTACCGCGAGCACGTCGAGCGGCTCGTGGACGAGGGCAAGGCGTACCGCTGCTACGCGACCAAGGAGGAGCTCGACGCGGCGCGCGCCGAGTACCGCAACGAGTCCGGTGGCAAGGAGGGCTTCAAGTACCCCGGCTGGTGGCGCGACAAGGGCCCGGCGGACTGGCCGAAGGACCAGCCCTACGTCTACCGGTTCAAGGTCCCCAGCGAGGGGAGCACCGGCTGGGACGATCTGGTGAAGGGCCGGATCGAGATCGGGCATCGCGAGCTGCAGGACGAGGTCCTGATGCGCTCGGACGGGATCCCGCTCTACAACTTCGGCTGCGTCGTCGACGACCTGACGATGGGGATCACCCTGGTCGCGCGCGGCGACGACCACGTGATCAACACGCCGATGCAGATCCTGCTGTGGCAGGCGTTCGGCGCGCCGCTGCCGCGGTTCGCGCACCTTTCGATGATCCTCGACGAGCGGCGCAAGAAGATGTCCAAGCGCGACGACGCGGGCTCGGTGGAGATCTACCGCGAGCGCGGGTTCGTGCCCGACGGCGTGCTCAACTACCTGGCGCGGCTCGGCTGGAGTCACGGCGACGACGAGCTGTTCACGCGCGACGAGCTGATCGAGAAGTTCGACTGGGACGGCTGCGGGCGCGAGGGCGCGGGCTACGACGAGAAGAAGTTCCTGCACGTGCAGGCCCATCACCTGCGCGAGATGCCGGGCGACGAGCTCGCCGCGGCGGCGCTGCCGTTCGCCCAGAAGAACGGGCTGTCGATCGACGCGGGCGACCCGCGGCTCGTGCCCGCGGTCGAGACGGTGCGCCAGCGCGCGACCACGCTCGCCGACGTCGCGGACATGATCGACTACTACTTTCGCGACCCGCCGGCGATGGAAGAGAAGCCGGCGAACAAGTTCCTCAAGCCCAAGTTCCTCGAGCCGCTGAAGAAGTTCCGCGCCCTGATCGCGGCGCAGGAGGACTTCGGGCGCGAGGCGCTCGAGGCGGCGGTGAAGGCGTGGATGGAGGCCGAGGAGCTCGGCTTCAAGCACTACGCGCAGGCGGTGCGCGTCTCGCTGTCCGGTCGGAGCGCGACCCCGGGCCTGTTCGAGGTGATGGAGGTCCTGGGCAAGGACCGGTGCCTGCGCCGGCTCGACGCGGGGATCGCGACGATCGAGGCGAAGGCCGACGAAGGCTGAGCGTGGCCGCGGCCGCCGAAGCAGAGGAGGTGGCGGACGCTCGCCCCCCCACCCGGCCTGCCCCCCGGCGGGGGGGAGGAGAGGGAGCCGACCCGCCTCCGCCCCGGCCGGGCGGCGGACAGAGTGCGGGCGCGGATCTCGCGGTCAAGATCGGCTGGGCGCTGTTCGCCGCGGGGCTCGCGGTGGTCGCGTGGCAGCGCGGCTCGCTCATCGGGGGCGTCGGCGCGCTCACCGCGTTCGGCGGCACGCTCGTGGCGCTCCTCGCCCGGTTCGTGCGCGACCGTCGCCTGCGGGCCGCGGGGCTGCCGGCGAGGCCCGCGCCGCTCGAGGCGCCGCTCGGGATCGCGCTCGTCGCGTTCGGGTTCGTGGCGCTGCTGTATCCCGCGTTCACGACGCGCGAGGTGTTCCGCGAGCTCGTCGAGGAGTTCCCGTTCGGCCCGATGGTCGCGGTGGGGTTGATCTTCAGCGGGATCATCCTCCTGCTCGACTACCTCGACCGGCCGGCGCCGGCGGAGCCGGCGTTCGTGCGGCCCGAGCCGGACTGGCGGCACCGGGTGAAGATGCTCTTCGTCCCCGGGCTCAACGTGTACCTCTTCGCGAAGTACCTGCACGAGTCGTGGGTGGGGATCGACGAAGAGGCCGCGACCGAGCGCGAGGCGCGGGCGGCGGCCGGCAAGGGCTACGACTTCCGGCCGCTGGTCGTGTTCACCACCGGCGCGGTGTTCCTCGGGCTGATGGAGTACTTCGGCCACGCGCCGACCCTGCGCGATCTGGTCGACCACTACGACCCGGTCGGCCGGATCACCGAGCCCGAGACGTTCTGGGCGATCATCCGTGAGTCCCCGTTCCGCCGCCTGATCGACTTCGTGTGGTGGTCGGGGTGGCGCCTGCTCGGCTTCTTCCTGCTGCCGTGCCTCGTGCTCGCGCTGATGCGCGAGCGGATCAGCGCGTACGGCCTGCAGACGCGCGGGTTCTCCGACCACGCCTGGATGTACTTCGGCTTCTACGTCTGGGTCCTCGCGACGGTGATCTGGGTGTCGTACGAGGACTCGTTCCGCGAGTACTACCCCTTCTACTCGGACGCCTCGCGCAGCTGGTACGACTTCTGGGCGTGGGAGGCGCTGTACGCGGTGCAGTTCTTCTCGCTGGAGTTCTTCTTCCGAGGCTTCTGGGTCAAGGCCGGCAAGACGCAGATGGGCAGCCACGCCATCTACGCGATGGTCGTGCCCTACGTGATGATCCACTTCGGCAAGCCCTACATGGAGACCAACGCGGCGATCCTGGCCGGCGTCGCGCTGGGCACCCTGGCGCTGCGCACGCGCTCCATCTGGGCCGGGTTCCTCATCCACGTATCGATCGCGATCAGCATGGACGTCGCGGCGCTGATGCAGACGACGGGCCTGCCCACGCAGTGGTGGCCGGACGTGTGAACGAATCGTGCAGTCGCGCGCGCCTGAAGATGTAATACGAACGATTACATTTCATTGACAATCCGTCGCGTATAGAGGACCGCGATGGAAGTTGTCGTCATCAGCGTCTATTTGCTGACCCTCACGATGCTCGCGGTGTACGGATTTCACCGCGGCCAGCTCGTGTATCTGTACTGGAAGCACCGCAAGCGCGCGCCCAAGCCGCCGCGCAAGTGGGAGGAGCTTCCGGTGGTCACCGTGCAGCTGCCGATGTTCAACGAGCTGTACGTCGCCGACCGCTTGATCGAGAGCATCGCGGCGCTGGACTACCCGAAGGACAAGCTGGAGATCCAGGTCCTCGACGACTCCACCGACGAGACGGTCGGGATCGCGACGGCCAAGGTCGAGGAGCTGCGCGAGCGCGGGTACAAGGCGGTCTACCGTCACCGCACCGACCGCACCGGCTACAAGGCCGGCGCCCTCGAGGAGGGGCTGCACGAGGCCGAGGGCGACTTCGTCCTCGTGTTCGACGCCGACTTCGTCCCGACCGAGACGATCATCCGCGATCTCGTCCACCACTTCACCGACGAGAAGGTCGGGATGGTGCAGGCGCGCTGGGGCCACCTGAACCGCGACTACTCGATGCTCACCCGCGTGCAGTCGATGATGCTCGACGGGCACTTCGTCATCGAGCACATCGCGCGCAACCGCTCGGGCCGGTTCTTCAACTTCAACGGCACCGCGGGCATGTGGCGCAAGGCGACGATCATCGACGCCGGCGGTTGGCAGCACGACACGTTGACGGAGGACATGGACCTGTCCTTCCGCGCGCAGCTCAACGGCTGGCGCTTCGTCTACGTCCCGGACGCGCTCGCGCCGGCCGAGATCCCCTGCGAGATGAACAGCTTCAAGACCCAGCAGTTCCGCTGGGCGAAGGGCTCGGCCCAGACCGCGAAGAAGCTGCTCCCGATCGTGCTCAAGGCGAAGGTGCCGTGGCACATCAAGCTCGAGGCGGTCTTCCACCTCACGAACAACTTCGCGTACGTCTTCCTGATCCTGCTCGCGCTGCTGCAGCTGCCGAACATGCTGCTCCGCCAGTCGATGACGGCGCCCGAGCTGCTGCTCCTCGACGTGCCGCTGTTCGCCGCGACGAGCGGCTCGATCGTGCTCTTCTACCTGACCACGCACCAGGCGCTCTACAACAACGTCTGGGAGGCGATCCGCCGCCTGCCGCTGATGATGGCGCTGGGCATCGGCCTGTCGCTCAACAACGCGCGCGCCGTGGCCGAGGGCCTGTTCGGCAAGGAGAGCGAGTTCGTGCGCACGCCCAAGCACGGCGTGGTGCACAACCGCGAGAACTGGGTGAAGAAGAAGTACAAGGCCGGCAAGAACGTCTACGCGATCCTCGAGTTCGTGTTCGGGCTGTACTTCGTGGCGACCATCGCGCTCGCGCTGTTCATCGGCGCCTACATGAGCATCCCGTTCCTGTTCCTGTTCATGGTCGGCTTCCTCTACGTCGGCGGGCTGAGCCTCTACCAGGCGCGCTGAGCGCCGCGGCTCCATGAGCGATCTGGTCGCCATCGCCCGGCGGCTGTCGAGGCGGGTCGACGGCCTGTCCTTCGGGCCGCCGACCGCGTACGTCTACAACCCGCTCGCCTACGCCTGGGGCCCGCACTCGCAGTACCTGAAGCGGTACGGCGTCGGGCCCAAGGAGATCGTGTTCGTCGGGATGAACCCGGGCCCGTTCGGCATGGCGCAGACCGGCGTGCCGTTCGGCGACCCGACGATGGTCCGCGAGTTCCTGGGCATCGAGGGGAAGGTGGGCAAGCCCCCGCGCGAGCACGCCAAGCGCGAGATCGTCGGCTTCGCCTCGACCCGCAAGGAGGTCAGCGGCACTCGGCTGTGGGGCTGGGCGCGCGATCGCTTCGGCACCGCCGACGCGTTCTTCGCGCGGTGCTTCGTGCACAACTACTGCCCCCTCGTCTTCATGGAGGACAGCTCGCGCAACCGGGTCCCGGAGAAGCTCCCGAAGGCCGAGCGCGAGCCCCTGTTCGAGGCCTGCGACGCGGCGCTGCGCGAGACCATCGCGGCGCTGTCGCCCCAGCGCGTCATCGGCATCGGCAAGTTCGCCGAGGACTGCGCGCGCCGCGTGCTCGGCGACGACGGCCCCCCGATCGGGCGCGTCCTGCACCCGAGCCCCGCGAGCCCCAAGGCGAACCGCGGGTGGGCCGAGGCCGCGAACGCGGAGCTCGAAGCGCTCGGCGTCGAGCTGCCCTGAGCATCAGCCCGCGGCCTAGCAGGCTGCAGAAAGCAGCCTGCTCCCGTGCCGCGCGCGAAGCGCGCATGCCCGTGCCCCTGCCCGTGCCCGACCCGTTCTCGTCGCCCGCTTCCCGACGACGCGAGTGATCTCGGGAACGTGGAGCGGGAACGGCGCACGGGCGGGCACGGGCAAGGGCACGGGCAGGGGCACGGGGCAGGCGCTGAAACGGTCCCTTCGGGACCTTCAGCAGCCTGCTATCGGACGAGCTCGAGGAGGACCTCGCCCATCGCCGCGTCGCCGGCGTTGGCGAGGATCGCGACGCCGCGCCGGCGCGTGGGGTCGAGGAACAGGTCCGCGCGGTAGCCGCCGGCCGCGCCGCCGTGGCCGAGCCAGCCGACCGGGTGGAAGTAGAAGGCCAGCCCGTAGGTCTCGCCGTCGTCGCCGCGGGCGTGCGGGCGCGCCATCACGTCGAGCGATCGGCGCGACAAGATCACGCCCGGCTCGAGCAGCGCGCGTCCGAGCGCGGCGAGATCCTCGATCGACCCGACGAGGCCGCCGTACGCGTGGCCCTCGATCACGAACGGCGTCAGGCCGACCCAGCCGCCGCGCGCGTAGGCGACCAGGGAAGACGTCTTGCGACCGAACAGCGCGGCCATCACCGCGGCGCGCGGCGAGACGAGCGCCTCGTGGCCGCGGGCCGCGGGCGTGGGCTCGAAGCTCGCCGTCGTCGCGCCGGCGTCACGCAGCAGCGCGCGCGCGGCGTCCTCGAACGACCCGGCGTGCGTCGCGACGAGCTCGCCGAGCACGAGGTAGCCGAGGTTGCTGTAGTGGGCCTGCGCGCCCGGCGCGGCGCGCAGTCGGCGGTGGCGTGACCACAGCGCGCGGGTCAGCGCGGCGGGCGCGCGGATCGATCGGCCGGGCGGGTGCACCCACCCCAGCGCGTTCGGGTTGGCGAGCCCGGAGGCGTGCGACAGCAGGTGGCGGACGGTCACGCGCGCGTCCAGGTCGAACCACGGCAGGTGTCGGCGCGCGTCGTCGTCGAGGCCGACCCGCCCGGCCTCGACGAGCCGCAGCACGCACGCCGCGGTGACGAGCTTGGTGACCGAGAACCAGCGGAAGCGGGTCGACGGATCGATTGGGGTGCGCGCGCGGAGATCGGCGTAGCCCTCGACGTCGCAGCGCGCGCCGCCCGCGTCGAAGCGCGCGGTCGCCCAGCCGGGCGCGGTGCGTCGAGGATCGGCCACGGCGACCACCGTAGCTCGGTGCTAGGGTCCGCGGGTGGATCCGGAGCAGCGCCGCGCGCTCGTCGAGCAGATCAACCGGGGCATGCAGCGCAACGTCCCGCACAACCGCGCGCTCGGCCTCGAGATGACCGACTTCCGGCACTCGCGCGGCGAGGTCTGGATGCGGCTGCCCTACGCCGAGAAGCTCGTGGGCGATCCGTCGTCGGGCGTCTTGCACGGCGCGGCGATCACCACGCTGATGGACGCCGCGTGCGGCATGGCCGTGATGGTCAAGCTCGGGCAGGCCGAGAAGATCGCGACCGTCGACCTGCGCATCGACTACCTCAAGCCGGCGCGCGCGGGGGAGAACGTCATCGCGCACACCGAGTGCTTCAAGCTCACGCGCCGCATCGCGTTCGTCCGCGGGCTCGCGCACTGCGAGGACGCGCCCGACGACCCCATCGCGTCGGTCGCGGCGACGTTCATCCGCAGGGGCGTGCGCGAGAAGAGGAGCGAGTCGTGAGCGCCGCCGAGCTCACCGACCGCCTGCGCCACGCGCGCGATCCCGAGACCCTCGACGCGGCGATCGCCGAGATCCCGTACGCGCGCTTCCTCGGGCTGCGCGCCGCGATCGAGGGCGAGGAGCTGCGCGTGTGCATGCCGTACGCGGAGCCGCTCATCGGCGACTCGTCCATCCCCGCGCTGCACGGCGGGACGCTGGGCGCGCTGCTGGAGTCGACCGCGATCTTCAGCGTGCTGTGGTCGACCGACGCGGCGGAGCTGCCCAAGACGGTGACGCTCACGGTGGACTACCTGCGCTCGGGCCGGGCCGAGGACACCTGGGCCGCCGCGCGGGTGACCAAGCGCGGGCGCACGATCGTGATCGTGCACGCCGAGGCGTGGCAGCAAGACCGGAAAAAGCCCATCGCCACCGCAAACGTGCACTTCCTGCTGCGATCGCTCGACCCGGCCTGAAAGCGGCGAGATAGCCGTACCGTTCTTGCACGGGGTGCCAGGCCTGTTGCACGCTCCGCCGCGTCGTGGTGGACGCGGGCGCACGCGCGCGTCGATGGAATCGGAGAGGGAACATGAATCGACTCGCGCTCTGGCTCGTGGTCTCGCTGTCGATGTTCGCCGTGGCGTGCGGCGACTCGCACACCGGCGATGACGACGGCGGCACCGGCGGAATGGATGGCTCGATGATGTCGGACGCGGGCGGGGGCGGCGGCGACGCCGGACCCGGTGGCGGTGACGACGCCGGACCCGGCGGCGGCGACGACGCCGGACCCGGCGGCGGTGACGACGCGGGCCCGGGCGAGGACGACGCCGGACCCGGCCCCGACGCCGGTCCCGCCTGCGGCGGCGTCGGCGAGGACTGCTGCCCCGGAGACACGTGCTCGGCCGGCGCGACCTGCGAGGCCGGCGCCTGCGTGGCCTGCGGCGCGGTCGGCGACGCGTGCTGCCCCGGCGACACGTGCGCCACGGGAGCGACCTGCGGCGCCGGCGACCTGTGCGTGGCGTGCGGCGGCGTCGGCGAGGACTGCTGCCCCGGCGACGTCTGCGACGCCGGCGGCGTGTGCGGCGGCTCGGGCGTGTGCTCGGCGTGCGGCGACCCCGGCGACCCCTGCTGCGATCTGGGCGACTGCGGCACCGGTTGCTGCTACGCCGGTAGCTGCTTCGGGGCCGGCTCGGAGTGCCCCGACATGACGGGCGAGTGCTCCGCAGGCAGCTGCGGCGGCTGTGGGGCGGCGGGCGAGACGTGCTGCCCCGGCCGCGTCTGCACCGCGTCGAGCACCGTGTGCACGGGCCCCGGGACCGGAGGGTGTCGCTCGTGCGGCGGCTCGGCCGAGCCGTGCTGCGCCGGCGACGTCTGCGGGGCCGACCTGATCTGCGGCGCGGGCGACACCTGCCTGCCCTGCGGCGGGCTCGGCGAGGATTGCTGCGCTGGCGACGCCTGCGACTCCGGCCTCGCGTGCGACGGCGACAGCTGCCTGCCGTGCGGCGGCGCGGGCGAGCAGTGCTGCCCCGGCGACACGTGCGACGCGGGCTGCTGTGATCCCGGGTCGGACAGCTGCGTGCCCGACGGCGGCGACTGCACGCTCGGCGTGTGCAACGGCGCGACCACGTCGTGCGACGTCTGCGGCCTGCCCGGCACGCCCTGCTGCCCGGGCGACACCTGCAGCGGCGGCGCCTGCTGCGACGCGGGCTCGTGCATCGCCTCGGGCACCCAGCCGAGCACGACCGGCATGCGTCAGGTCTGCAGCAACGGCACCGTCTCGCGCTGCGGCGGCGACGGACAGCCGTGCTGCGGCGGCGGCGCCTGCGGCGGCGACGGCTGCTGCGTCTTCGGCACCTGCGTCGCCGACATGGACGAGTGCGAGGAGGACCAGTTCTGCGGCGCGGGCAGCTGCGAGTCCGGCGGCGGCGACCCGTGCGGCGGCGACGGGCAGCCCTGCTGCATCGAAGACAGCACGTTCGACCGCTTCTGCACCAGCAGCGGGCTGGTCTGTGATCGCGGCGCCGGCGGGTTCAGCGGGACCTGCGCCGCGTGCGGCGGGCCGGGTCAGCCGTGCTGCTCGGGTCAGGCGTGCGGCGCCGGCGGCTGCTGCGTCGGTGACACCTGCGTCGCGGACGGAGACACCTGCACGATGGCGGCCGGGACGTGCAGCGGGGGCGCCTGCGAGGGCGGCGCGTGCGGTCTGCCCGGACAGCCCTGCTGCCCTGGCATCGGCTGCAGCGGGCCCTACGCGATCTGCGGCGGCGACGGCGTGTGCATCACCTGCGGCGGCGACGGCGAGTTCTGCTGCGGCAACATCGGCGCCGGCGGCGCCGACGACTGCCTGCCGCCGTTCCGGTGCGAGTCGGTGCCCGGCCCCGACGTGTGCATGCTGCCGATGTCGACGCCGTGAAGCCGGAGTGAAGGGACTCGCGCCCGCGCGGAGCGGCGCCGTCACCAGCATGGCCGGTGGCGTCGCCGCGTTCGCGGTCCTCTCGCTCGTCCTCGCGTGCTCGGGAGGCGATGACGGGTCCGGCGCGCGAGCGGTGCCCGACGAGGCGCCGGACCCTGCGGCGCCCACGACGCGCGCCGCGGAGCCCGAGCCGGACCCGGTCGCCGGATGGCGGCAGCTCGACCCGCCGGCCGCGGCCGGCGCGCTCGGGGCCAGCCTCACCGCCACCGAGGACGGCGTGTTCGGCACGTGGCTCGAGCCAGCCGGCGATGGGCACCGCGTGCGCTTCTCCGTCCTCCGCGGCGAGACGTGGACCGAGGCGCGCACCGTCTTCGAGTCGGACGACCTCATCGCCAACTGGGCGGACTTCCCCCGGTCGGCGAGGGGCGGCGACGGGCGGGTGTACGTCCACTATCTTCGCCATTCGGGCGGCGACGCACCCCACGCCTACGACGTTCACCTCGCCCGAGCGCGAGGCGCGGGGGCGTTCGACACGCTCGGCATGGTCCACCGCGACGGAACCGAGACCGAGCACGGCTTCGTGTCGATGGTGCCCGAGCCGAGCGGGCTGCGCCTGTTCTGGCTGGACGGTCGCGCGTCGGTCGAAGGGGGCCCGACCGCGGTCTACACGGCCGGCGTCGGCGAGGGAGTGGGCGACGCGACGCGGCTGGACGATCGCGCGTGTGATTGCTGCCAGACCGACGCCGGGTTGGTCGGCGACGTCCCCCTGGTCGCCTACCGCGATCGGAGCGACGACGAGCACCGCGACATCGCCGTGGGGCGCGCGGGGGCGCAGATCCCGCTGAACGACGACGGCTGGAAGATCGCGGGCTGCCCAGTGAACGGTCCGGCGCTGGCGGCGGATGGCGAGACCGCGGCCGTGGCATGGTTCACGGGG
>Ga0209475_10003169_pt1 | contig 15457 bp, 10 predicted proteins | sample tdDd471_FD_187128 | JGI IMG/M metagenome (GOLD analysis project Ga0209475, IMG submission 187128) | Marine sediment microbial communities from the Atlantic coast under amendment with organic carbon and nitrate - tdDd47.1 (SPAdes)... | ecosystem: Environmental > Aquatic > Marine > Coastal >... | reverse complement strand
TCTCGGCATCGTTGCGCGAGATGTACGTGATGCACAGGTTGCCGTAGTCGACGACCAGGCGCTGCAGTTGATCCTCGGGGAAGTCCTTCATCGCCTCCCGGAAGTACGCGAGCGTATCGAGCAGTCGCTCCGGATCGCGCTCGGTCTCGATCATCCGGATGCGGCAGCGCGCGGCGACGATGTCCGCGTTCTTGGTGTCCTTCGGGAGTTCGTCCAGGACCTTGCGCGCCGCCTCGATGTCCTTGCTGTGAAGGTGGATCAGTGCGATGGTCGCGGTGTGCTCGAGTGCCTTGTCGTCGTCGCCCGCCTTGCGCGCGAACTCGATGCAGTTGCGCACATGCTTGATGGCAACTTCGTACTGGCCCATTCCCTCCTTCACCACCGCGAGGTTGACCTCCACATACCGTTGGCGAGGATCATCGGCAGGCAGGTAGCGCTTCGCGGTCTCCATGTGCCGGTTCGCGTCCTCGTAGGCACCCTGCATGATGTAGGTCGTCGCGAGGTCCATCGAGGCGAGCGCGAAGGCCTGATTCACGTAGTGATGAAGGCGGATCGACTCGAACGGCTTGAAGAGCGTCGGATTGGCCAGCACCGCCTTCTGCAGGTGGTTGTACGCGCCCGCGCGGTCGCCCGCGGTATTGGCGGCCATCCCGTTGAGATAGTGCCGCAACGGACTGCGAAAGGGGACACCCGCCTGCTTGATGAGCGGAGCCTGCATGGCGCGAGCCTCATCGATCAGCGCCGCGCGTCGCCTGGTGTTGGTCTCTTGACTGGCCTGCTTGAGCAGCGTCAGCGCCTGCCAAGTGTGGCCCCGCCAGTCTCGCGGGACGAGTTCGCGGTAGCGCGCGAAGTACGGAATCGCCTCCTCGAGCTTTCCGGCCGAGTGGAGTTCGATCCCCTTGCCGAGGTACTCGATCGGCTTGGGTTGCTCGGCTCCCTGAGCGCGGACGGGAGTCGCGAGGGCAGCGAATAGCAGGAGGAGTGTCGCGCACGTGCGGTCCATCGTGGCCCCTAGGGAATGTCGCTGAACTGGATGACGCGCAAGCCTCGATCATTAGCGCAAGCGAGTACGAATCGCCCGGCAGCGCTCGAGGTGAAGACTCCGTCGAAGTAACGGCGGCCCGTGTTCTGCAGGGCGACGATCGGCGTCGTAACGCCTGCGACCAGCGCCGTGACACGCAAGGTGGCCCCGTCTCCGACGTAGACGAACCCCGGTGTGGCGGTGATGCCGCCGATCGAGATCCCCGCGTTGAAGATCGTCGAGCCCTCGAACGGATCCTGGGGGCTCGCGAGGCTGAAGGTGCGGACGTCGTTCTGGCCGGAAACATAGAGATTGTTGGCGCCGTCGAGCGCCAATCCGGCGACGAAGGTCCCCGGCTCCGAGCCGTTGTTCCCGTCCATGGCCGTCAGGGTGCCGGTGACCGGATCGAGTGCTCCGGTGACGCCGACGCCCGGAGGCGAGATCGTGACGGCCAACGTCGCGAGCTGAATCTCATCGCCCACCGCGACGGTCGCGTAGCCCACGGGGAAGTTGAACTCCACTTTCAGGAAGCGGTCGATCTGCGGGGTCGTCGAGGTGACCGGCGGCAAAGCGGCCCAGCTGCCCGGCAGGGGGGTCGTCGTAATGGAGCCGATCCCCAATTCCGCGCCGCCGGTGGCGACGAGGAAGAGGCTGCTGGCGCCCGTCGCGCCGCCGGCGTTGCCCTCGGGCGTTCCGTCGACGGCGATGGCGCCGGTCCCCGGTACGAACGCGCCCGAGAGATCCGCCGTCTCGCTGACCGCGAGGTCGACTAGCGTCGGGATGTGGAACATCGTCACCGCGTTGGCGGAGCCGCTCCCGACCGCGACGCAGATCAGGTAGGTGTTGTCGACGACCGCGACGTCGTCCACGCGTCCACCGGCGATCTCCGCGGTGGCGGAGGCCAGGACGTCGTCACTGATGGTGGTGATGTACGAGGAGGAATTCATCGACTCCGGCACGCTCGCGTCCACCATGTGGACGCCGTCGACGCCGGCCGAAAGGAACGCCAAGGTCTGCCCGGCGACGCTCGCCGTGGCGATGTTCCGGACTGAGCCGGTGACGCCCTGGGAGGCCTCGAGGAAGGCGACTTCCAGCGGCACGAAGGTGCCCGGACGAACGCCTCCGTCGTCTCCGTCCGTGCCCTCGTCCGGTGCGAACGCGGAGGCCGGGAAGAGCGAGAACAGGTCACCGATATTGCCTGTGCAGGCCGGAACCAGGGCCAGCCACAGGACGAGAAGAATACGCATGGGATGCAGCCTCATGGGAGATTGGACGCCTATTCTAAGCTCGCTCGTCCCGAAGCTCTGCTTTAGCGCGAATTCGAGGAATCCGTACGCGATCGCGAGCATTCCGAATCCCTTGCGTTCAGAGCCCGGAACGTTAATGTTTGGGACTCCCGCCGGTAGGTGTAGCTCAGTTGGTTAGAGCACCAGATTGTGGTTCTGGGGGTCGGGGGTTCAAATCCCCTCACTTACCCCATTTCGGGTCCCGGGTCGTCCGACTCGGGGCTCGAATCCTCTTCTTCGCCGTCGGTTTCGTCGTCGGCATCCTCTTCCGCATCGTCGCCGCGCTCCAGCGCCAGCTTGTTCAGGATCTCGCTGATGCGCGCGGCGTTCTCCATCGACTCGTCGTAGTGAAACTCGAGCCGCGGGGTCTGTCGCGTTGCCATCGCTTCCGCCACGACGCTCGTCAGGTAGCCCCGGGCGTGTTCGAGCGCGTGCTCGGAAAGGGTGCGCTCCTGTTCCGTGCCGACGCACGACCAGTTCACGCGGGCCAGCCCCAGATCGCGGCTCAGGCGAATGCGGGTGATGGTCACGAGGCCGAGACGCGGGTCGGCCAGCTGAGAGACCTCGGGGCCGAGCGTGCGAAGGATGTGCTGCTCGAGGCGTTCAATGCGGCGCGGGTTCGGCATGGATCGATTATCGGGAGTGGGTGCGGGAGAGGGAAGGAAAGAGGCTCAAAAGACTTCGATCTGGTGGTCGATGACCCGTGCGGCCGGGTGCGTGCGGAGCGTATCGAGCAGCGTGTCCATCTGCCCCCGCGCATAACCCGAATCCCGGCTCACCGAGGCGAAAGCCAGCCCGGCGCGCTGATGGAGGTCGTGCGACTCCACTTCGGCCGCACTCACGTTGAAGCGTGAGCGCGTCCGATCCAGGATCGATTTCACGACCTGCCGCTTGTCCTTGAGCGAACGCGCCTTCGGCACCGAAAGATCGACCTGCAACGTCGCAACGAACATCCTGACACGATTGTAGGCGGCCCTTCGCGCGCGAAGAACCGCCTACTTGATTTCGTCGATCACCGCGCCAGCCGCATCGGCCGCTCGCACCCGATGTCCAGGGACTCCGAACCCGTCCACGACCGTGCTAGCCGCGTCAGCGGCTTGCACAATGTAATCAGTCCAGCGTGCGGCGGATCTCCTCGAGGTCGTAGAACTCGATGATGTCGCCTTCCTTGATGTCGTCGTAGCCGGCGATCTTCATGCCGCACTCGTAGCCTTCGCGGACTTCCTTGGCATCGTCCTTGAAGCGCTTGAGCGACTCGAGCTCGCCGTCGTCGTAGATCACGCGGCCGTCGCGGATGAGGCGCACCTTCGAATCGCGGCGTCCGGTTCCGTCGGTGACCATGCAACCGCCGATCTTGGTCTTGCGGTAGACGAAGATCTGACGGATCTCGGCGTGGCCGGTGACGGTCTCCTTGGTATCGGTCGGCAGCAGGCCCTCGACGGCGCCGCGGATGTCCGCCAGCAACTCGTAGATGATCTGGTACGTGCGAATCTCGACGCCCGCATTCTCGGCTGCGGCTCGCGACTTGGCGTCCGCGAGAACGTGGAAACCGAGGACCATGGCGCCCGAGGCCTCCGCCAGCAGGATGTCCGACTCGTTGATCGCACCCACCGCGGCGTGCAGCAGTTTGACCTTCACGTCGTCGTTGGAGAGCTTCTCGATCTTGGCGCGAATCGCCTCGACCGATCCCTTCACGTCCGCCTTGAGGACGAGGTGCAGCTCGCGCGTCTCGGCAGCACCGAGACGGTCCATCAGGCGTTCGAGCGGCGAACCCGCCTTGCTGGCGAGCGCCTGCTCGCGCTGGCGCTGTTGGCGATCCTCGGCGACCTTCTTGGCGAGTTCCTTGTTCTCGATGACCTGGAAGCGCCAGCCCGCCTCGGGGACCTCGTCGAGGCCCGTGAGCTCGACCGCCGTGCTGGGCGGTGCGGACTGCACCTGCTTGCCCTTGTCGTCGGTCATCGACTTGACGCGTCCCTGGCAAGCGCCGGAGAGCACCAGGTCGCCGCGATTGAGCGTGCCGTCCTTGACGAGCAGCGTCGCGACAACGCCGCGGCCGGTCTGCTTGCTGGCCTCGATGACGAAGCCTTCGGCGGAGCGGTCGGGGTGGCCCTGGAGGTCCAGCAGCTCCGCCTCGAGCGAGATGCGTTCGAGCAGCTCCTGGACGCCTTGGCCGGTGTGCGCCGAGACGTCGATCATGGCGGTCGTGCCACCCCATTCCTCGGGAGCGAGGTTGAGGCCGGCCAGCATCTGGCGCGCCTTGTCGGGGTTGGCCTGCGGCAGGTCGCACTTGTTGACCGCGACGATGATCGGCACTTCCGCCGCGCGGGCGTGGTTGAGTGCCTCTTCGGTCTGGGGCATGACGCCGTCGTCGGCCGCCACGATCAGGATCACGATGTCGGTGACCTTGGCGCCACGGGCGCGCATGGCGGTGAACGCCTCGTGACCCGGGGTGTCGAGGAAGGTGATCCGGCTGTGTCCGTCGACATCGACGGTGTACGCGCCGATGTGCTGCGTGATGCCGCCCGCTTCCCCCGCGGTTACGCGTGATTTGCGGATGTAGTCGAGCAGCGACGTTTTGCCGTGGTCGACGTGGCCGAGGACGGCAACGACCGGCGGGCGGGTGAGGGTCTTGGTGTCGCCCTCGTCGGCGCCCGTCGTCTCGAGGAGCTGCGAGAGCTCGTCCTCGACGTTCTTTGCGCTCTGGATTTCGACCGTGCGGTTGAACGACTCGGCCAGCACGAGCACCGTCTCCTCGTCGAGGGTGGTGTTCTGGGTGGCCATGATGCCGTTGCGCATCAAGTGCATCAGCATCTGGTTCGACTTGACGCCGATCTCCTGGCTGAACTCCTTGAGTGCGATCGGCACCGTGATCGAGATGGTGCGACCCGCGTAGAGGTCCTCACCGCGCTGACGGTCGGCCGACTTGCGCTCGCGCGTCTCCTTCTGACGGAAGATGCGGATGCCCTTGCGGGGCTGGTGGGGGCCGCCGCCGGGACCGCGCGCCGCCGGGGCACCGCGTCCGGCCGAGCGTCCGCGCGCCGGGGTCGCCGGTCGGGCGGGCCGTGCCGGAGCGGGGACGATGGGGGGCGGGAGTTTGATTTCGAGGGCATCGCCCGGCTTGCGTGCCGACGGGCGCGTGACCGTCTCTTCTCCGGCGAGAACACGGCGCGCTTGCGCCGCTTCCTCGTCATCGAGAACCGTCAAAACCGACGGAAGCGTGACCCCGCGGCTGCGCAGCTTGGCAAGCACATCGCTGCTCTTGACGTGCAACTCATGGGCGAGGTGATAAAGACGGATGGCCACTCGGTTATCCCTTCTTGCTGTCTTCCGGTTCCTCGAACTGCGCCGCACCGGTCAGACCGGCACCGCCCAGCTCCTCATCGTCGTCGAACCGACCGATGCGATCGGCGGACTCCTCGACTTCGCCTGCTCCCGACTGGAGCTCGGTCTCGGTCAGGATGCTGATGTCCCATTTGCACAGCTTGGCCGCCAGACGTACGTTTTGGCCGCGTTTGCCGATCGCCAGGGAGAGCTGGTCGTCTTCCACGACGACCTTGGCGCGCATGTTTTCCGAGTCGAGCGTGAGGTAGTTCACGACCGCCGGCTTCAATGCGTTGCTGATCAGCTCCTCGGTCGAGTCGCTCCAGCGGATCACGTCGACCTTCTCGCCGCGCAATTCGTCGAGCACGTTCTTGATGCGCGTACCGCGCACGCCCACGCACGCCCCAATCGGGTCGATCTTGCCGTCCACCGACATGACCGCCATCTTGGTCTTGTAGCCCGCCTCACGCACGAGGCCGCGAATCGCGAGGAAGCCCTCGCGCAGCTCGGGAACCTCAAGAGCGAACAGCTTCCCGATGAAGTCCGGGTGGCTGCGGGACAGGATGATCTTGATCTTCTGTCCGGCCTTTTTGACGTCGAGTACGTACGCGCGGATGCGGTCGCCGACGCGGTAATCCTCGCCGCGTACCTGCTCGCTCTTGGGGAGGATCGCCTCGGACTTGCCGAGGTTGACGATCAAGGTGCCGCCCTCGTAGCGCTGTACCGTGCCGTTCACGATCGAGTGCAGATCGCTCACGAACTCGTCGAACAGGACGTCGCGCTCAGCCTCGCGGATGCGCTGGATCATGACCTGCTTGGCCGTCTGAGCGGCGATGCGGCCGAGATCGAGCGGAATCTCGATGCGCCCGTCCGGAGTCTCTTCGTACGCCATGATCGCGCCCGTCTTGCGGTCGATCGCGACGTTGATTTCACCCTCTGTACCGTATTGCTTACGCGCCGCGGTGAGCAGGGCCGACTCGATTCCCTCGAAGAGGGTCTCGGGGTCGATCTCTTTCTCTCTGTGGATCGCATCGACGATCCTCAGCAGCTCGGGACCCTCCATCGGGTGCTCCTTTCCGCGGTCATAAAAACATCAAAAAAAGTGGGTTCCCCCGCCTCGGAAACTCGCCCCGATAGACAGGAGTACGGCCCACTCCTCCGGTCCCGCCGGCTTCCGAAGTGGAAACCGCGGCCAAACGTACAACCTAGTGAGCTTGCGCTGGGTGTCAAGCTGCCGCCGCGTTGCTGGCCCGCCATTCGTAGCTTGGTCTTTCGCGGGAGTCGGCCCTGTGCGCCGGAATTTCCCCTAAATTAAACTCGTGAAAGAACTTACGGCAAACCCGGGCGAGCGCCGGGACAGCTCTTCCCAGGCCTCGCCGGCTGCCAGTGCACGAAATGGTGCCCACAAGGTCTTATTTGCGCCGCGTTGGGTCGTATGGGGAGTCGCGCTCGGTCTATTCGCGCTGGCGGCGGCTGTCCTGGTTCTTGTTTGGACCTTGGACATGCGTGTGACCGCCGAGGCGCTGGCGCATCACGGAATGTATGTCGAGCGCCGCCTTGAGGAGACCGTGGACGAGGTCGGGAGAGAGGAATTTGGCGCAGGTGGTGGCGGTCTCCGAGAGTTCAGCCAGCGCATGGTGACACTGGCGCGCCACAGCCCCGTCGTGCGCGAGCTGGTCGTGGTCGGTCCCGATCGTCAGGTGATCCGTCGGTTTGGCACGGACGAGTCTCGCCCCTGCCTCGCCGCACTGCCGGTCGCCATGCGTAGTAATCACGAGCACGGCGCCGGTCGGGTCGATGTCGACCCTGTCGGGTGCCTCGTCCTGCCCGTTGACGTGGCGGGAGCGCATCAGGCGTCCGTCTTTCTGCACGTCAGCCGCGAGTGGTCGGAGGGCGGCACGCTGGTCCGCAACGTGGTGCGTCAGACCGCGCTCCAGCTGGCCCCGGTGTTCGCCGGGTTCTACCTTCTGCTGGGCGGGCTGCTCGTGGTGGCCACACGCGCGGCTCATCGCTGGCGCCGCCGCGCTGCCCAAGGTGAGCGCATCGAAGCGCTGGGGGCGCTGGCCACCGGCATCAACCACGAGATCAAGAATCCGCTGAACGCCCTCGGGCTTTGCCTGCAGGTCTTGAAGCGGCGCCACACCGACGCGGAATCGCAGGAGACGCTGGCGATGGCGGATGCGCAGTCGCAGCAGATCGTGGGCACGCTGGACGAGTTCGCTCGCTTCACGCGTGTCGCCGAGTTGACTCTCCGGGACACGGACCTGGCCGAGCGGATGCGGCAGTGGATCGCCGCGAACGGAGTCTCCGCGACCGTCGTCGGTGCTGCGAGCGCGCGCATCGACGAGGTGAAGTTCGACGAGGCCGTCACGGCGATGCTCGACTTTCTGGCTCGCCACCGGACTGGCGAGGAGCCCATCGAGCTGAGGCTCGGCACGACGCGCCGTCACTGGAGTCTGACGGCTTCGGTTGCGGCTGCGGAGTTCGAAACGGGCCAGCTGGCTCACGTGTTCGATCCCTATCTGCGGACGCGTCCGCGCGACGTGGGGCGTGGCTTGGCGTGGGCTCGCGCCGTGATCCAGGCTCACGAGGGCGATGTGAACGCCACCTATGACGATGCACGACTGGAGCTTCGCGTCTACGCGGCCACCAGTCCGGGAGAGTGACGCTATGGACCATTCGGAATCGATACCGTCGCGCGAGCGCATCCTGATCGTCGATGACGATCCGGCGCAGGGGCAGACGCTGGCACGGGTTCTCGAGATGGAGGGTTTCCGGACCGCCGTCGCCGAGGACGGGCGCAGCGCGCTGCAGCGTGTGGACGAGGGGCCCTTCGATCTGATGCTCACCGATCTGAAAATGCCGGGCATGGACGGCATGGAACTGTTCCGCAAAGTGCAGCAGCGTCGCCCGGATCTCCCGGTCATGATCGTCACGGCGCACGGCACGATCGAGTCCGCCATCGAGGCGGTGCGCGAGGGCGTAGTCGACTTCATTCAGAAGCCGGTCTACGCCGACGAGTTGGTGCATCGCTTCCAGACGTTGTTCCGCGAGCGCCAGCTCCGCGATGAGAACGCCGAACTCAAGTCCCAGCTCCTGCACCGCGACCGCGGGGACGCGATGATCGGGTCCAGCGGGGCGTTGGAAGAGCTCCGCGAGCAGATTCGACGCGTCGCTCGCACGGACGCCACCGTCCTCATTCTCGGGGAGAGCGGCACGGGCAAGGAGCTCATTGCTGACGCGATCCACTTCGGATCCGGCCGCAAGCACGGCCCGCTCGTGAAGGTCAACTGTGCGGCCATCCCCGATACGCTGCTGGAGGACGAGCTCTTCGGCCACGAGCGCGGCGCGTTCACCGGGGCGGATCAGCAGCGACGAGGTCGCTTCGAGCTGGCGGACGGCGGCACCTTGTTCCTCGACGAAATCGGCGAGATGGCGATTGGTCTCCAGTCCAAGTTGCTTCGCCTGCTGCAGGAAAGCACGTTCCAGCGGCTTGGCGGATCCGAGTCGCTTACCGCCGATGTGCGCGTGGTCTGTGCGACGAACCAGAACCTCCGGGAGCAGGTCGCCAACGGCCAGTTCCGCGAGGACCTCTACTACCGCATCCACGTCGTTCCGATCGAGGCGCCCCCGGTGCGTGCGCGCGGGGACGATGTCGCGGTCTTGGCCAAGCACTTTGCTCGCGAGGCGGGGCTGCGCAACTCGCGAACGATCGAGTCCATCGCGCCGGCCGCGGTCGAGCGGCTACGCGGGCACAGCTGGCCGGGCAACGTGCGCGAGTTGCGCAACGTGATCGAGCGAGCGGTCATCATGGGCAGCGGCGCGGTGCTCGAGGCGGACCACCTTCAGGCCGACCTCGGAGGACAGTCGGTGTTCCGCAGCGGTGCACCGGACAGGGAGGAGGGGACCCTGGTGAGTCGCCTCATGAATTCGGAGATCTCCTTCGAAGAGTTCGAGCGAGAACTGCTGGTGCGCGCCCTCGAGCGGACGCGCGGCAATCAGACCCGCGCGGCTCGCATGCTTGGCATGACGCGGCGCACGTTGCAGTACCGGATCGACAAGTTCGACATCGATTGCGCCGCGATGCGCGCGTAAGCGCTTCGCGCGTTTGCGGTTTGCAGTTCGCGGTTCACGGTCGGTGCCAGCCTCGCCTCCCGGGTCCGGAGCGATTGAAGAAGAGTCCTGTCCGGCCCAGGGCGGCGGAGTCGTGCGCCCATCGGGACTGGCACCAGTGACCCCTTGGCCTGCCACGCCATAGCGCGCAGCGCGGCGGCGGGTTGTCGATCAAGCCCTCGTCCGCGCCTTTCGACGCCTTCCGAGAGCATGCTGCGACCGCCAGCCGTGAACTGCAAACTGCAAACACGCGCGCCGCTCGAGAGCGACACGAGCCTGTCCTCCGGCTACCGCGCGGGCGCTGCGGGCCGATACACGTACGTCTGGGACGCGTAGCGGCCGTTGACGGCGAACTCGACGCGGACGCGAGTCTCCTTGCCTTCGCAGCTCAGACCGTCGACCCCAATCGGCACTTCGTAGACGCTGATCTGCGATTGGTCGCGCGGCGACGGGAGCCTCTCGACTTCTTTCGGGAGCTTCTCGTTCTCGCCAGCTTCGATCCATTCGCGGCGCGGCTTCGGTTCGTCGTCGACGTAGACGGCGATGTCGGTGATCGGTTGCGTGCCGACGATCTTGGCGGAGAACCGGAACTCCTTCCCGGACTCCTGCTCGGATCCGTTGCGGGGTTCGACGCCTTGCAGCGTTCCGGTCAGTGTGCGCGCCTGCTTGACGTAGTCCTCCTTGAGGAAACCGGTCAACTGCGCCGCGAGCCGGGCACAGACGCGAGCGGTGGTGGAGCGGCTCGCATCGGTGTGGTTGTCGGGGACCCAGAACGCCGGCAGGATCAGCGACCAAGCCGTTTGCACGGTCCAGAACTGCTTGTTCATCCGCTCCCACTGGTCGGCGTCGATCGATCGCGATGCAGCCGAGAAGGTGGTGATCGCGGTTCCGTCGTGCGGGTTGATGATCGCGAAATCGAAACTCAGGATTGCGCGGTACTCCCGGTCCTGGACGAATAGCCCACCGATCCAGGTGATGTAGAGAGCCAACGACGTCGCCCAACGTCCGTTGATTCGCTTGTAGTCGAAGACCGGATCCTCGACGAGGCGCGGCACGATGAGCAGGTCCGCATGGTTCTCGCGGGCGAACACGACGGCGGAGTCCAGATCCGGCGCGGTCACGGCCAGCGTTTCGTTGAACGTGCGCAGTCCCTTGATGCGGTACTGCTTGGCGAGTTCGGGGTTGCTGCTCATCACCGCGACGAGGAACTCCTGCAGGCCGCGGTCATTGAACGTGAACCAGAGGCTTTCGCGTTGCCCTTCGGTTTTTTTCCCGGAGAACACACCGGCGGATTCGATCTTCGCGATGGCGACGCGGAACGGCAGCGGGTCGAGGTCGGAGAGTCGCTCCCCCGATTTGCTGCGGAACGACGGGTCGCTCGCGCGGCAGGCGATCGTGCAAGTAAGCAGGAGTGCGATCCAACGCACGGCTATCGCTCCCCTCGTTTGCTCTTGTCCAGCGGAACGATACAGCGGAATCCCACGTTCGCTCTCGGGATATCGCCTTTGCTTGTCATCGACCAATCGCTGCGCCACGTTTCACGCGAGGAGTCGCGGCTACTGGCGCGCACGACGGTTCCTCCCCGAATCACCCCGCGGTCCGTCGAGCGGTCGGTGGTCAGGCACCATTCGCGCACACCCGTGCCCATGCGCTCCACGCCCCACGGCGAGATGTCATCCGTGGGGGAGGTCACCGCGGGCGGATACGCGTTCCAGACCAGCGTCGAGGCCAGGTCCTTTCCGCCGGATGACCACGGGTATTCAGCCATCACCACGCGAGTCTTGCCGTCGACCTGCTGCCACGTCCTCGCTGCCGCCGCGAGCCATTGGTACGGGTCCGGCAACTGCTTGCCGGCCCAGGATGCGTAGGCGCGCGCCTGGGCGAGCGTGACCCCGACGATGGGCTGCTCATCTCCGTCGTAGTCACGGAGATTGAGGTAGCGCGTGCCGCGGCGCTCGCCGCTATCGGCAAGGAACGCCTTGAACTGGCGCACGGTCACCTCGTGCACGTCGATGAGGAACGGTTCGATCGACTCGTGCACGCCTTTCGCCAGCGTCACGTAGGTCTTGTCGACAAGCACCATCGGCTCGGCGTCGCGCTCGCGAGCCACCCTCCGGTGGTAGTAGACCTTCTTGCCGTTGATGACACCGTCCTCGGTCAGCTGATCCCACTGGTATTCCGTGAGCCGCGTCCGCTTCCGCGCGTCCTCGCGACTGAGCTGCCGCTCGAAGAAACCGGGATGGACGAAGAAAAACTGTCCGTTGCTGTACCGGTTGCCGGAGAGGAAGCCGCAACGCGGCTCGGACTCCTGGCCCTCCGGCTGGTTTTCGATCGCCTTCCGGCTGACCTTGTCGAACACCTGCCAGGCGGATTGCGGCGGTGTCTTCGCATTCATGGATTTGAGGTGGTTCAGGAACGCGAAGGCGAACGGACTACGTTTCCCGGTGCGCCGGTACACGCCGCTGTTGGCCACTTCCTGCACGTCGCCGGACGTCATGAGCTGCCGCGACTTTTTCTTCTGCAGGCGGTTCAGCTCGGGAAGCGTCGACCTGTGAAACGTGGTGGTCGAAGTCACGCCGGCGAAGCAACTGTCGGAGATCACCAGCAGATGGTGCGCGTTGCTTCGCTCGAAGTAGTCCTCCAGATCCTTGCTGTACTGGAACCGCTTTCCGTCGTGCATCACCCAGGCCCAGTTCTCCGGATCCTTCTCGTCGCGCGTGCCGTGACCGGCGAACCAGATCAGGAGGTTGTCCGCGGAGGTCAGCGTCTTCTGGTACTCCCGCAGTCGCGTGCTCAGCCGTTCGCGCGTGACCTCCTGGTTCAGCAGCTTGCTTACGCGGAAATCCAACGCGGTGAGTTGTTTCTCCAGGTCGAGGACGTCGTTCTCGGGGATCTCCCCAAGGTCCTTCCACTTGGGGCTGTTGTAATCGCCCACGCCGATCAGGAGCGCGTGGTAGTTCCCGTAGCTCCGCGGATAGCCCGAAGAGAAGCTGCCGCTCCCGCGCACGGTGGCGCGACCGGGACCTCGGGTGCCGCTGTTCCCCGATTCCTGTGCTACCGCCGATCCCACGCAGGACAGCAGCGCGAGTCCCACCCCGATGCGCCACATGATGGCTGCGACCATAAGGGTTTGGGGGAGTTTGAACAATCCCGCAATGAAGCTTGGAATCCGGTATCGTCCCAAGGGTGTCTGGATGCAGCCTGTTCTCCTGGGTGCCGTTGGCGCTCCTGTTCACCGCTTGTGCAGCTTCGCGCGAGGAGCCGGGACCGCTACCGGCGCAGGAAGAGGCTGGCTCGGTCCATTTGGCCGTGCTTTCGGTCGCGCCGTGGCAGGCGTACGTCGCCGCGCTCCAACCCAAGTTCACGCTGACGGCGGATGGTGCGCTCCAGCAGGTCTTGACCATCGGCCAGGTCAGCTCCAACGACGAGTTGAGCGCCACGAGCGTGGAGGTCGGAGTCGGTGTGGCGGAAAGCGGCGGCCCCGGAAAGCCCCCCGCCAAGAAGCCGGCCGCCCCGGCCCATGCCGGAGGCGGGAGGCCCGATATCCGACCGGGTGTTGCAGCCGCGGTCGCCAACCCGAAGCGCGATGCGCACACCGCGTACGCGAACGCGGCGGCCCTCTACCAAGAGGTGCAGTTGCTCAATCGCTACCTCAAAGATGCGGCGATACCGAAGGACTGCACGGCCTACGTGGTGCGGCTGCAAGTGACCCTGCTTCCGCGTCGTCGGGATGCGCCGTACGACGCGTACAGCACGCTTTCGTTCTTCAGCGTCGGCAAGGGGCGGATCGCCGCGGCGGACAGCATGCGCTCGGATGACGATCCGGGGGAACCCGCCACGGGACCGCGCGTGCTGCCGCTGTTGGTGACGGACAATCTCGAGATGGCCGCGGCGTCGAGAACCCGCGAGAAGATCCAGGAGTTGGCACTCGCGCTCGGCGGATCGAGCGGAAGCGTCGCGGGCTCCCTCGGCGTCGAATCGACCGAGGCGAAGCTGGATCGCGTTGCGGGACTCGATCTCAACAGCCTGCTGGCTGTGGCGCGCGTGAGCGACAACACACTGATGGTGCGGTTGGGCGCGATGCAGCAGGGATCGACGCGCTTCGCGATGGTCCCGCGCACCCACAACGTAAGCATGGTGGTCCTGATCCCGGACGGCGGCAAGGCGGGCCTGCAGTTGTTGGCGCGCACGGTGTTCAAAGACGCGATCACGGGGGAAGCGCTGCCGCAGCGGACTCCAGAGCGGATTGAGGAGTTGCTGCTCGATGTTGGTCGGCCGCACGGTGTGGGCGACATCGAGCTTCTGCGGAAGCTGTCGCTGCTGGCACGACAGAACAAGGCCACGGAGTTCATGTCCGCGGCAGCCGTGGCGAAGGTGGAGTATCCGCTGGAATTGTGGGTCGATCTGGTCGGGGTGTCCGCGGGCGGGCAGTACTCGTCGGTGGTCGTCGACCTGGAGGATCCGGCCGACTACCTGCCGGAGATCCCGGAAACTGCCGAGGCGGTTCTACCGGACGCCCGGCAGGAGCTGGAGATCGACGACGACGGGACACGCTGCCTGATCGTGATCAAGGGGGGGCGGCATCTCCGCCAGGCCGACCTCGCGGCGAGGTTGTTTGTCGGCGCGGGCGGATCCAAGCTCCCGGTCGAAGCGGCTCGGGTGACCGTCGAAGGCGACGATGTCATTATCGAATTCGAGTCCCTGCGCAAGCAGGGCATCGAGGTCGACGACAAGAATCGCGCCTATTTGTGGCTGGACGATCGGCGCCTCGGGCGGCACCGCGAGTTTCGCAACGTCCGACGTCGCCGGACGCGGGAATAGGCCCCGCTACTCTCCGTTCACGTCGATCACGACGGTCGCTGTGGCCCACGTTCGTTTCGGCGTGATCCCGCGCTTTCCGTCCGAGACATTCTCGAGGAAACCCATCACTTCGTCCTCGTCACCGTCGCCGCGGCTTGCGGACGGGGCTCCGAGGTTCGGTGCCTTGGCGATGTCGGCCATGCGCTTGAAGTCGTAGCGATAGTCGGTCGCGAGGATCTTGAGCCGCATGCGACTCGGCCGCGGTTCCCAAGCGGAACTGAAACCGTCCAGGTCGAGGATCGTCTCCTCGCCGGGGGGCAGCCCCTTCTCGACGCCCGATTGAGGATAGGCGAGGCCGCCGTCGATCCTGCGCCTTCCTTCGCCCGGCTTCTCGCCCTTCGCGGCGCGCTCCTGCTCAGCGTAGATGACACCGATGTGGAACGTCGATTTCGGGGAGAGGTTGCGGATGCGGAGGCCCAGGCCGCCGTTCGGTTCGAGCGTCACGAACCCCGTCGCGGGGTCGGGCTTGAGCGGGGTCTCGCTCCCCAGTTTGACGAGATCGACCGCCAGCAGGTCGGAGTTGGACTCAACCTGGAGCAGTCGATTCTGTTGCCCGCACCAGACCAGCACCTTCTCTAGGTCGACCTCGGGATCGTTGTGAAAGATGCGCAGGTAGGGGTCGGTCGGTACTTCCGGAGTCGGCAGCTGATCGGGGGCGTAGAGCGAAAGGCACTTGCGTTCGGCGTCGTAGACCACCGCGTAGGTGTAGTCCTGACCCTCCTTCGCGAGCGACACTCGTCCCGTCGCCGCGATCGCTTCAATCCTCTTTCGTTCGGCTTCCGGAACTCCGGCGTCCAGCCGCAGCCGGAAGGCCGGGACACGCGGCTGCTCGACGCGCGCGACGGTCCCGTTGGCA
>Ga0209475_10003167_pt1 | contig 15462 bp, 11 predicted proteins | sample tdDd471_FD_187128 | JGI IMG/M metagenome (GOLD analysis project Ga0209475, IMG submission 187128) | Marine sediment microbial communities from the Atlantic coast under amendment with organic carbon and nitrate - tdDd47.1 (SPAdes)... | ecosystem: Environmental > Aquatic > Marine > Coastal >... | reverse complement strand
GTTGAAATATCAAAAGTGGTCAGTGCCTGTATGTCATCAGGGATATACTCTCCGGCTGCGAGAAGATCGTGCTGGTATTTACGCCATTCACCACGTACCAGTTCGAAAGTGGCAAACCTGAGCACGATAGGACGTTCAAATTCTTTCATGAACATACGCATGAAGCGAATGGATTTAAAATCTGTGATGCCTCCGATGGCACGGTCTGGCTGGCTGATGGGTATCTTGAACTGGTACCACTTAGTGCTGGTAACAGTGTTGTTGGGAAGCTGGATACCCTGTGCGGTGTAAACATCAGTGATATACTGACTACCCACGTGCATTTGTTTAGGATCCAGTTCAACCTCATACTGGAAGTAACGTTCAGATTCACTGAGTGTATTATCTCTGTTCAGGTCTTCTACATCAGGCAGGGTTGTGGATGCGGTTGGATAATTTTCAGGGTTTTGATCATCCGTTGGTGAGTTACCATCAGGACCATTAAACAGTTTATATCTTTCAAGGACACTTGAAAATTTGGGGTCTTCATCATAATCGGTACCCCTGAAGTAGTGGTAGTTATCACTGGAGGGGTCATTGAAGGCCTCCTGGTATGCAGCGGAGTTGGGTCCATACTCTGAGGCGATGGTGTCGAGGTAGGAATGCATTCCACCCTTGGAGTAAAATAATCTTTCATCGCTGTCGCCCAATCCATCGTAACCGATATCCTGATATTGCCTTGATCCTTCTTCTGTGTCAAAGGATTCTACCAATGACTGTATATTCGGCACACGACCCCAGCCGGTAGTGTCAACATTCTTGACTTCGACGGTTGTTGGCATTCCATTCTCATATGATTTCCTGGAGTCACGTAACGCATCTTCCGAAATATCTCCTAGGTTAAAATAGAGTTTTCCTTTATTGGATGAATCTTCGGAGAAGGGGTCCATCAGCCAGAACTCAATATACTCAACATTGGTGGCTTCAAAATCTGTAGACTCAATCTTCCTCATCACACCACCCCAGCGAGTATCAGGATCAACGAGATTACCGTCGGCGTCAATACCACTGCTGTAGGGTCCAGGCACAGCATCGTAGTTATATGGCCCCTTTTCAGTAGGGTAGTAGGCAAAGTTAAATACTGCAATATTAGTAGGGGTACCGCTGGGGATGTCCTTGTTGGGGAACACCTCAGTTTCGAGAACCTGTCGTACCTCATCCTTTGAGAGCTCATCCTTCGAAATGTTGGGAGGTACCAGGGAGCTGTTCCTGTCATAAAAGAGGGGGTCAATGATATACCATGCAACTTTGGCCCTGTTCTTACCGGACTCGATCTGTGTTTTAAAGTTGAATGCATTTACAATGTCTGTTTCCGGAAACAGGTCTAGCTGACCCTGTGGGGTACTGGCCATAAACCATGAACCATAATTTTTGAGGTCGGTTGTCGACTTGGCACCTTCAAAATCGTCGATGTATGAAGTCCCGGTCTGCCCGATGGCTTTAGAGTGACCCGGAAGAAATTGTGCAAACTCTGCATTGATGTTGATCATTGATACAGCCTTGGTGTTAATCAGGGGTATGGCGTCAACTATCTTAGTCAGTAAACGTGATTCCGTCTGGTAGTTAAGGTCAACACCCCAGATGGTATTGTTGATGGGGTCGTTTCCGTAGCTCACCTTTTGTGTCAGAGGTCTTTCGCGGAGGTTGAGGATGGTACCCCCTATAAGGAAGTTGGGATTAATTGCATGTTCGATACGAGATCCCATCAGCCGTTTGGTCTGAATATTAAAGAGGGTGTTGTTCTCCATGGAAACATTGATGGGTGTCCCGGAGTTCAGGATGCCTTCATTTATGATCCTTACACGTCCGAGGGTATAGTCAACAGTGTAGTCAACGTTTTCTGTGAGCACCCGGCCTCCTGCAGTAACTTTTACCGATCCCCGTGGAACATTAAAAGCGTTCAGACTGATCTCTGAGCCTGATGAGGATTGGTAAAATCCTTCCAGTAAATATTTATTCTTATCCGGGAATTGTTCGGCCCCGGTCTTTGTCAGTGTATAAAGGGAGTCATAGCAATACCTATTGGCCAGGGATGAATCGCCACCATTTTCAAGGATCTGCTCCCTCAGATAGCTACCAAATGGTTCCAGCACGGTAAAGAAGATCTTCCCGTTAGAGGAGTTAATGGTACCTCCGTTGGTTGCCGCACCATCGATGAAATCGAAAAGACCATCGTCAGGTGGGTTCTGCTGCTGGTTCAAGTTGTCAAGGTTAAAGAGATGGAGCAGCGGAACACCCTTGATATTTTCAGGACCATCAACAAAATAACCTGTAGGGACTCCATTGTCATTGCCAGAATACAGGATGTTCATGATGAACTTCTCACGGCTTACCTGGTAGGCACCGATAGAATAAATGTTCTTCATCATAAGGTCCCACATGGGCACCCGGGTATTCAGCGATGTGCTTTTCAAAAGCTTTACTACGAGGCAACTTGGTGCCACAACACCCTGGTCAGCAAATTCACCAACCTGGAAGACAGCGCTGTCCCGGCCTATGACGGTATATTGGAATGCAACAGCCAGTGTCTGGTCTGAGTTCAGCGTGGTGTTCAGTGAAATGAAACCAAGCCTGTTATTCAGTGTGTATTCTGTATTGTCGAGTTTCCTGGCTACCTCTACTTTTTCAAAGTCAATACCGGGATCATATCCAAGACTCTTGAGATAGTTTGATGCTGTATTGATATCCCGTATCGAAGCAGTATCAATTCCGACCAGGAGGTCGTTAGAATAGTTAGAAGGAAGTCTTTGTCCCGGGATGGGGTTTACGTTAGGGCTATAGATGACTTTGTTCTCAGCAAGATCCTGAAAAGCAATGATATTTCTGTTTTGTGTTACTGCTGCACCAATGTTAGTAACCCATACTTCTACACGGGTAATGTTAATATCAGAGATGATCAAGGGCAGGTCTGCAATGGCTCCTTCATAGTTGTCTCTGAACTCGTGAGTAAGGAAAAAGTGCTTATTTTCGTCATAATCGACAGCGGTGAGGTTGAACTCGTTTGATTGAGCACCACCCTGTACCGTGACCTGTGAGGTTTCACTTTGCTGTTCGGAATAGACGGCGGTGACCATCGTACGACCAAATTGCAGCTTCGTCTTGATCCCAAACAAGCTCTGATTACCGGTGATCAGAGAAGTGCTGAGGGGAAGGGATACGTTACCGGCCTCGATCAGTTTTATGATCTCATCTTCTTTCCCTTCATATTTCAGTTGCAGTTTATTCTCAAAGTCGAAAGTGGCCTCGGTGTTATAATTTGTACGGAACTCGATCTTATCACCTATCTTGGCTACCACGTTCATCTGTATCTTCATGTCGAAGTCGAAGTTGGTGGTTCTCCGCTGACGGACATTCAGTGTGGGGTTGTCCGTTTTGTTGTTCATGATCCCGAATATCAATTCGGCAGACCCCTGCGGCCTGATATCTACAGTATTGTTTCCAAAGATGGTTTCAAAGAACTTACCTCCGATGTAGATGGTTGGGATGATCCCATCACCCCTGTCAAGGCCTGCTGAAGACCGTGATCGTTCTTTCCAGTAGCTTTTGAGTGAGTTCTTCAACGCAAAATCCTGATACTCATCAAACGACATATAGGTGGGATTTCTATAGTCAAGGTCGCCGATCTTATTCTGTATCTGGTATTGGTTGGTTTCAGGGTCGTATTCTATCTCAGTGCTCAGGTTTGAAGGCTTTCCCATATAAAGGCCATGTGTGTCGGCAGGGATATAGAGCAATTCTCCATTGTCCTGGAATGGATAGATCAGGCTAACGGGAGAGGTGGTATCAGGTTCGATGGTGTCGGGGGGAAGCCAGGGCACAGCTATCTCATCGTCACCGTTACCAACGGCAGAAGTTTCCCAAACAATAGTTGCGAAGGAAACAAATACAGCAAAAGTGATCAGATATTTAATTATCCGTATCAAAAATCTCAGTTAGTTATACCACCACTTGGGCAGTTGTGCAATAAATTAATGCCTCGAAGAAACAGTAAAACAAACTAGAGAAGTTTCAGGGCTTCCCTGATCAGCCCCTCAACGGTAAGCGCAGATTCTTGATTATTTTCTTTTATACCGGTAAATGCTTTGTCCAGCGCCTTTTCTGCCTGCTTCCTGTTAAACCCTAACGAGGTCAATGCTGTTAACGCATCATTAAACAGTGTATTGTGCGATAAAGTATATTTTTCTTCTAATATATATCCGTCTTTAGCTAGTTTATCTTTAAGGTCTATAACTATCCTCTGGGCAGATTTTGCCCCTATCCCCTTGATCGACTCCAGTAGTTTCACATTTTCTGAGCCTATGGCACTACTGATCTCATCCGGCGAATAGGCTGATAATATGAGCCTTGCAGTGTTTGCCCCAACCCCGGAGACAGAGATCAGATGACGGAATAATTGTCTTTCCTTATCGGTTGAAAAACCGAATAACATCTGAGCATCTTCCCTAACGACGAGATGAGTGAACAATTTATAATTTTTTCCTAGCTCAAGATGTGAATAGGTAAACAACGAAATGTTAATGAAATAACCTACTCCATGAACATCGATTACGGCAAAGGCCGGATTGGCTTCAGTGATCTTCCCCTCAATATATGCGTACATAGGACCTGATTAGAAATATATTTAGATAAGCTGCAAAACTAATAAATATAATCTTGACTATATATTAAGTATTTATTAGCAGTCAAATTTAGAAATAATAAAAATTGTGAGAATATTATCTGGAAAATCTAAATATTATTAGCTTTGCGGATTCCTGTTATTTAATTAACAACACCTAAAAGAACCATGGACAATCTATTTCGTAAAGATGCTCTGATCTATCACTCAAAAGGTAGACCCGGAAAAATTGAGGTCATCCCAACAAAACCTTATTCAACACAGCGTGACCTTTCGCTGGCCTATTCGCCTGGGGTGGCGGATCCATGCCTGGAAATTCACAAGAATAAGGATGATGTGTACAAATACACAGCCAAGGGAAACCTTGTTGCGGTAATCTCTAACGGAACTGCCGTTTTAGGTTTGGGCGATATAGGAGCCGATGCCAGCAAACCGGTTATGGAAGGGAAAGGCCTTCTATTTAAAATCTTTGCTGACATAGATGTGTTCGACATTGAAATTGACGAAAAGAATATAGATAAGTTCGTAGATACAGTGATCGCCATAGCCCCAACCTTTGGGGGTATTAACCTGGAGGATATCAAGGCCCCTGAATGTTTTGAAATTGAAGAACGCATTAAAGAAGCTCTTGATATTCCTGTTATGCACGACGACCAGCACGGCACCGCGATCATTACTGCTGCCGGTTTGCTGAATACACTTGAGCTGACGGGTAAAAAGATCCAGGACATAAAGATCGTTGTGAACGGAGCTGGAGCATCAGCCGTGTCCTGCACCAAACTTTATATCGCATTAGGAGTGAATAAGGACAATATCATAATGCTTGATAGCAGGGGGGTATTGCATAAAGACAGAACCGACTTAAATGAGGTGAAGAAAGGATTTGTAACTGATAAAGATATCCATACCCTCGAAAAAGCTGTGGAAGGTGCTGACATGTTCCTGGGACTCTCTGTTGCTGGTGCATTGAAGAAAGAATATTTGCTCAAGATGGCTGAAAACCCGGTGGTCTTTGCACTGGCTAACCCTGACCCGGAGATAGGATATGCCGAGGCCATGGATGCCAGACCTGACATTATCATGGCTACAGGTCGCTCAGATTTCCCTAACCAGATTAACAATGTGCTCGGATTTCCTTTCATCTTTCGTGGTGCCCTCGATGTGAAGGCCACTACCATTAATGATGAGATGAAACTGGCTGCTTCAAAAGCTCTTGCTGAACTGGCCAAGGAACCAGTCCCTGAGGAGGTGAATATTGCCTATCATGAGAAGAACCTGAAGTTTGGGAAAGAGTATATCATCCCCAAACCTACAGATCCACGCCTCATCATAAAAGTGGCTCCAGCAGTGGCCAAGGCCGCTATTGAAACAGGTGTTGCCCGCGAGCCCATTGAAAACTGGCCTGCCTACCTCGAAGAGCTAAATAAAAGGCTGGGGATCAGCAACCCGTTGATGCGTCAGATAAAAGGAAGAGCCAAAAGAGAAGTCCAGAGCGTTGTATTTGGGGAGGCAGAAGACTATAACATGTTGAAAGCAGCCGAGATCGTGCTGAATGAAAATACAGCCATACCCATTCTGCTCGGTAATGTTGAGAACATTAAAAGTATTATCAAAGAGCATAGCCTTGAGCTTGAAGGTGTTGAAATCATTGATCCCAGGTCGGACAGCCTTGAAGATAAAAGGAAAGAGTTTGCCGAAGTCTTATTCAATAAGAAACAAAGAGAAGGTGTAACAATGAAGGCTGCCCATGACCTCCTGATACACAGGAACTATTTTGCACCCATGCTAGTTGAAACCGGCTATGCTGATGCAATGATCTCCGGGCTGACAAGGAATTATCCGTCAACCATCAAGCCAGCCCTGGATGTGATCGGCATGAAAGAGGGAAATTCACTGGTATCAGGTATGTACATTATCAACACTAAGCGTGGTCCTTATTTCTTTGCTGATTGTACGGTAAATAAAAATCCAACAATGGAAGACCTGGTTGAGATTACCCTACAGACGAGATATGCTGTTGAACAGTTCAGGATGCAACCACGGATCGCATTTGTATCTTATTCAAACTTCGGATCTAACCCTGGGAATGTTCCTAACAGACAACGTGAAGCTATCGCATATATGCATGATCATTATCCTGAAATGATGGTCGATGGTGAGATGCAGGCCAATGTGGCTGTCAACCCGGAAATATTAAAGAATAATTTTCCGTTTTCTAAACTGATCGGTGGTGCCGCCAACACACTCATTTTTCCCTATCTGACTGCAGGAAATATTGCCTATAAGCTCTTGCAGGAACTAGCTGATGTGGAGGTGATTGGGCCTGTACTCAATGGCTTGAATAAATCAGTTCACATATTGCCCATCGGTAGCACGGTTAAGGAAATTGTGAACATGGTTATGATCGCTGCTCTTGATGCACAATGTGTGCAAAAGAGATCAAATGGTGAAGACTGTAATTAACACCAGACACCTTTCTTTCCTTATTTTGTTTAAATTTGTATCTTTCACTCGATAAATACGAATATACTATATCGTCGAAATGGCGAAAAAACAAAAAGAAAAGGATTTCATTATGAAGAAAATAACTGTTATCGGAGCAGGTAACGTTGGGGCCACCTGTGCCAATGTGATCGCCCATAAAGATCTTGCCAGGGAAGTAGTATTGGTTGACATTAAAGAAGGTGTTGCAGAAGGTAAAGCCCTCGACATATGGCAGACTTCGTCAATCAATAATTTTAATACCCGGGTAACCGGTTGTACCAATGAGTATCTCAAGACAAAAGGTTCTGGGGTGATCGTTATCACTTCCGGAATTCCGCGTAAGCCCGGGATGTCGCGCGATGACCTGATCAAGACAAATGCCAGCATTGTGAAAGAGGTTACTGAAAAGGCCATCAGGTACTCACCTGATGCAATTGTCATCATCGTTTCCAACCCTCTTGATGTGATGACCTATGCAGCATTCAGAGCGGCCAACAAGGATTCGAAAAAAGTATTTGGAATGGCTGGTATCCTTGACACCGGAAGGTATAAAGCTTTCCTTGCCAATGCCATTGATGTTTCTCCGAAAGATATCCATGCGATGCTCATGGGTGGCCATGGCGACAGTATGGTTCCGCTGAGAAGGTACACTTCTGTGGCCGGGATACCGATCACAGAAATGCTCAATGATGAGGAACTTGATGCCATCGATGAAAGGACTAAAAAAGGTGGTGGTGAACTGGTGAACCTCATGGGTACTTCAGCATGGTACGCCCCAGGTGCAGCTGCCGCACAAATGGTTGAAGCCATTGTTGATGACCAGCAAAGGATCTATCCGGTTTGCGCCTACCTGAACGGTGAGTACGGACTGAAAGACATTTATATGGGTGTTCCTGTTAAACTGGGAAAAAATGGCATCGAAGAAGTGATTGAACTGAAACTGAATAAGAAGGAAACAGATATGGTGAAGGAATCAGCAAAATCAGTGAAGGAAGTCATGGGAACACTCGATAAGATGAACCTTTTTGAATAAGATCATTTTCAATTTTTAGATAGAGCGCCAGGGGTAAACCTGGCGCTTTTTTTTTGCTATTATAATTGCTAAGTATCAATTGACCTCTACCCGAAAACCCTTACCTTTATTAAAAAATCATGCTATGAAAAAAAGAATTGTTGTTCTGACAGGTGCTGGCATGAGTGCTGAAAGTGGGCTTAAAACCTTTCGTGATGATGACGGCCTATGGAATAATTACCGTGTCGAGGAGGTTGCCAGCCCTATAGCCTGGGCAGCAGACATGGACCTGGTACTTGAATTTTACAACCAGAGAAGGAAGCAACTGCTGGAGTGCGGACCAAACGCAGGACATCTTGCACTGGCTAAGCTGGAAGATAAATATGATGTTCAGATAGTAACACAGAACGTAGATGACCTCCATGAAAGAGCAGGATCATCCAACATCCTTCATCTCCATGGTGAGATCAGGAAGGTCAGGAGCACTGTCGACCCTGGCATCGTCCTTGAACTTGATGGTTGGGAGCTTAAGGCCGGGGACCTCTGTCCGAAGGGATCACAACTGAGGCCTCATATCGTATGGTTCGGGGAGTCGGTCCCCAACATTTCAATGGCAGCAGAGATTGCTACACAAGCCGAAATCTTACTTGTAATAGGAACCTCAATGCAGGTGTATCCTGCTGCCGGACTGGTGCATTATGCTCCTGTAGCGTGCGATAAATATTATATAGATCCTGCAGCCAGCCTGAATACCATGCTTTCTAATTTAACTGTAATCAATGAAAAGGCAGGGAAAGCTTTACCTGAATTGGTAGATAAGCTTTTAATAGACTAGGTGATGACTACAAACAGTGATTCTCAAAGAGATTATTTGCTGGAGAAGGCAAAGCGATACTGTGCCATACAGGAGCGCGCGGCCTCTGATGTGCGGAAGAAACTGTATGAGTGGAAGGCCAAACCTGATAAGATGGATAAGATCATCAGCATACTTTTTAAGGAAAACTTCATCAATGAAGAGCGTTATGCCAGAGTGTTTGTGAGAGGCAAGTTCAGGATCAAAAAATGGGGCAGGATAAAAATTAAGGCTGAGCTCAGGAGCAGGAGAATAACAGATAATATCATAGGAAAAGCCCTTGAAGAGATTGACGAAGATGAATATTTGCAAACCCTTGAAGAGATAATTAATAAAAAACGGTTAACACTTTCTGAGCCGGAGTCCTATACCGGCAGAGGCAAGCTTCTCAATTATGCCGTTTCAAAGGGTTATGAGAAGCATCTAATAATGGACCTATTGTAGTTCGTAGTTCGAAGTTCAGAGTTCGAAGTTGGACCTGAGCCCCAAATCCTTCTGCCTTCTGCCTAGTTTCATCTAATTTCCTATCTTTGCGAAAAACGTAATCAATGGTTTCACAGGAAGATATTAAAGCGTTGAGTAAGAGGCTTGAAGCCTTGAGGAGGTTCCTTTGACATCGACAGTAAATTAACACTGATCGAGGAAAAGGAAAAAATCACCCATGAACCTGAATTTTGGAACGACCCTAAAAAAGCAGAGGTTATCCTGAAGGAGATCAAATCCATTAAATTCTGGACCGATGCCTTTCACAAAGTAAGTACTGCCTTCGAAGACCTCAATGTAATCTTCGAATTTTATAGTGAAGGGGAAGGATCGGAATCAGATCTTGATAAACAATATAGCAAAACCCTAAAGTCTTTTGAAGACCTCGAATTCCTGAACATGCTGAGCGGGGAGGAGGACAAGCTGTCCGGCATACTGCAAATCAATGCCGGAGCCGGGGGCACCGAGAGTCAGGACTGGGCTGAAATGCTCATGCGTATGTACTACCGCTGGGGTGAGCGTAATAACTATAAGGTTAAAGAGCTGGAAATGAGTGAGGGCGACGTTGCCGGCATTAAGTCTGTATCCCTGGAATTTGAAGGCGATTTTGCTTTTGGATACCTGAAAGGGGAGAATGGCGTCCATCGACTGGTAAGGCTTTCGCCCTTCGACTCAGCCAATCGCAGACACACTTCCTTTGCTTCGGTATATGTATACCCTGTCGTGGATGAGAATATAGAGATTGAGATCAATACATCTGACATCACCTGGGATACCTTCAGAGCCAGTGGCCCGGGCGGACAGAATGTGAACAAGGTGGAAACGGCGGTGCGACTGCGGCACGAGCCTTCAGGACTCGTAATTGAATGCCAGGAAACACGATCACAGGGGCAAAACAGGGAAAAGGCGCTTCGCATGCTGAAATCACAGCTGTATGAGATCGAGATGAGAAAGAAGAGAGAGGCACAGGCGGAGATAGAGGGGAACAAGAAAAAAATAGAATGGGGGTCGCAGATAAGATCCTATGTCATGCATCCATATAAAATGGTGAAAGATGTACGTACAGGATTTGAAACAGGCAATGTGCAGGCGGTCATGGATGGCGACCTCAATGAATTCATCAAGACCTACTTGATGCAGTTTGGACAAAACTCATAGAATAGAGAATATAGAACAGAGGAACAAGGAATAAGAATAAGAATGTTGAATTATGTATAAGATTTATCACAACTCAAGATGTAAAAAGTCCAGAGCTGGACTGCAATACCTTCAGGAAAAAGGTATAGAACCAGAAATTATTGAGTACCTGAAAGATCCTATTGATGAAGCAGTACTTAAGGATTTGCTGGTAAGGCTGCATAAAAAGCCTGTTGAGATCATTCGCACCCAGGAAGCTATTTATAAATCCGACTTCAAGGGGAAGAACTTCACCGATGATGAATGGGTTAAAATTATTGTTGAGAACCCCAAGTTGATTAAAAGGCCGATAGTGGTGAAGGGGCCCAAGGCAGTATGGGGTGATCCAACTGAAGAACTGGATGTGTTATTGTAAATGAATTCTAGTAATCACATAAAACCAAAGTATTAAAATGGAATATCGTATTGAGAAAGACACCATGGGAAACGTAGAGGTCCCTGCCGATAAGTATTGGGGTGCACAAACACAACGCTCAAAGAACAATTTCAAGATTGGTGACACAGGGTCAATGCCAAGGGAGATCATCAAGGCTTTTGGCTACCTGAAGAAGGCAGCTGCCATGGCCAACAATGAGCTCGGTGTACTCAGCGATGAAAAGAACAATCTGATTTCGCAGGCCTGCAATGAGATTCTTGAAGGTAAGCTTGACGACCACTTTCCTCTTGTGATCTGGCAGACAGGCTCCGGCACTCAGTCGAACATGAACGTAAATGAGGTCGTGGCCAACCGCGCCCATGTCCTGAACGGTGGCAAGCTCGGCGAAGGCAACAAGCCCATACATCCCAATGATGATGTAAACAAGTCGCAATCATCAAATGATACATTCCCTACGGCCATGCACATTGCAGCCTATAAGATGATTGTGGAAACAACCATCCCAGGGGTAGAAACACTGCGTGATACCCTGGCTGCCAAGGCTGCTGCATTTGATACTGTTGTAAAGACAGGACGTACTCACCTGATGGATGCAACACCATTGACCCTCGGCCAGGAGTTTTCGGGCTATGCTGTACAGCTTGATCATGGTATCGCTGCCCTCAAAAGCACCCTGCCACACCTCACAGAGCTGGCATTGGGTGGAACCGCAGTAGGTACGGGTCTGAATACACCCAAAGGATATGATAAATTGGTGGCAGCAAAGATCGCCAAGCTGACGGGCTATCCATTTATAACAGCAAAAAACAAGTTTGAATCCCTTTCGGCACACGATGCTATCGTTGAGAGCTCAGGGGCCTTGAAGACCCTGGCTGTAAGCCTGATGCACATTGCCAATAACCTCAGGATGCTGGCATCAGGACCACGATGTGGAATCAGCGAGATTATCTTCCCTTCCAATGAGCCTGGCTCATCTATCATGCCGGGGAAAGTGAATCCTACGCAGGCAGAGGCTCTCACCATGGTCTGTGCACAGGTCATAGGTAATGATGCTGCCATCACGGCAGGAGGGATGCAGGGCCATTTTCAGCTCAACGTGTTTAAGCCTGTTATGATCTATAACCTGCTTATGGCGGCAAGGCTGATTGGGGATGCATGTATATCCTTCAACACCAATTGTGCTGTCGGCATAGAACCCAATCATCCTTATATCAAGAATAACCTTGAGAATTCGCTGATGCTGGTTACAGCTCTGAATACACATATTGGGTATGAGAATGCTGCTACCATTGCCAAGAAGGCACATGCAGAGGGTATTACCCTGAAAGAGGCTGCCCTCGCACTGGATATGCTCACCGAAGCACAATTTGATGAATGGGTGGATCCATCTAAAATGATCGGCCCAAAATCATAAATCTTCCTATCTTTGGGTTATGAACAGCCTGAAGGAAAGAATTAAAGCCCTCTCAGCGGAATACTTAGAAGAGGTGATAGGCTATCGCAGGCATTTTCACCGTCATCCTGAACTTTCGTTCAAAGAGTTTGAAACAGCTGCATTCATTGCTGCCAGGCTGAGTGAGTTTGGTATACCGTTTGAGGAAAAGGTGGCCAAGACCGGCATTGTGGCCCTCATCAAGGGCAAGGATGCAGAAAGCAAGACTGTTGCACTGCGTGCCGACATGGATGCTCTGCCCATCTTAGAAAAGAATACTCATGAGTATTGCTCACAAACAGAGGGCGTAATGCATGCCTGTGGTCATGATGCCCATATGGCCTGTCTATTGGGTGCAGCCAGGGTACTCAATGAGGTGAAAAATGATTTTTCCGGAACCATAAAACTTATCTTTCAGCCTTCTGAAGAAAGCTATCCCGGCGGAGCAAAAGTCATGATTGAGGAGGGGGTACTGGAAAACCCTGCACCTCAGTCAATTTTTGGTCAACACGTTTTTCCTGAGTTGGAAGCAGGCTTTATAGGAATGCGTCCCGGCAAGTATATGGCATCTACTGATGAGGTATTCATAACCGTGAAAGGTAAAGGGGGGCATGCTGCCATCCCTGACAAGGTCATCGACCCTATCCTGATCGCATCACATATTGTGGTGGCCATGCAGCAGGTCGTAAGCAGGAAGTCGAGTCCGGTGATGCCCACCGTAGTCTCCTTTGGGAAGATCCACGGTGACGGAAAAACAAACGTGATCCCGGACGAGGTAAAGCTGGAGGGTATCATCAGGACTTTTGATTCGTCGTGGCGCGAAGAAATTAAAGAGCAAATTAAGAAGATTGCATGTGGAATAGCCGAAAGCATGGGGGGCAGCTGCGATATTTTTATAGATCAGGGATACCCTGCAGTGGTCAACGACGAGGCACTAACAAATAGAACATGGGACTATGCTGTTGAATACCTTGGAGAGGAAAAAGTGAAGGCCCTGGAGATGCGGATGACAGCGGAAGATTTTTCATATTTTGCCCAAAAGATTCCTGGATGCTTTTTCAGGCTTGGAACACGAAATGAAGAAAAGAACATCATATCCAATCTGCATTCAGCAAGCTTCGATATTGATGAAACAAGCCTCGAAACTGGCCTTGGCATCATGGCATGGCTGGCCGTAAGAGAACTGTCCGGCAGTTAAAGATTTCAGAAATTATGTTAATAAACGACAAAGAATACAGGACTGTCTGGATGGAAGGCTGTACTGTATTTATGATCGATCAGAATGAGTTGCCTTTTGAGTTCAGTATCCTGGAGGCCAACGGTTATCAGGACACCTGCCATGCCATTAGCCATATGATTGTGCGAGGAGCAGGGGCCATAGGGGCTACTGCTGGTTTTGCAATGGCTCAGGCTTTTTTGCAGGCACCAGTGAAAGGAAGAAAGGAATTCATTGCCAAGGCCAGGTATGAGATAGAGTCCACCAGGCCAACGGCAAGAAATCTCTTTTATGCCGTAGAGCGGGTTTATGTGGCAGGTGAGGAATCAGTTGAAAAGGCGGTGATAACAGCACAGGACGTTGCGGATGAAGATTCACGCGATTCACGCAATATAGGAAAACATGGCAGTGCACTGATCAAGGATAACTTCAGCATCTGCACCCATTGCAATGCCGGCTGGCTGGCATTTGTTGATTATGGCACCGCACTCTCACCGGTCTATCATGCTCATAATGAAGGAAAGAAAGTATTTGTATACGCTGATGAGACCAGGCCCCGCGGCCAGGGTGCCCGGCTAACAGCCTGGGAGTTATTCCAGGCAGGTATCCCTCATGTGATCATCCCTGACAATGCAACAGCATCACTGATGGCACAGGGAAAGATCAACATCATGATTGTGGGTGCCGATAGAATTGCTGCCAATGCTGATGTAGCAAACAAGATAGGAACCTTAGAAAAGGCCATCATAGCACAGACCTTTAATATTCCATTCTATGTGGCAGCACCCACCTCAACAATAGACATGAATTGTGACTCGGGGGCTGATATTCCTATCGAAGAGAGGGGCGAAGAGGAGGTCCTGTATCAAAAGGGGATCGATAAGGAAGGAAAGATTAGGGAGATATTGGTCTGCTCGCCGGGATCACACGCCCTGAACCCGGCTTTCGATATTACTCCATCCAATCTTATCAGTGGTATCATCACTGAAAAAGGAATTATCAATGCCGACAGGGCAGGAATACAATCAATATATTCACAAGATTAAAAAAATCACCATGGAGCTGACTCTCAAAGAAAAATTTGTAATTCTAGCAATGGATCCTGAAAAGGGCACCAACCTGATACCAACTTTTATCGGGCATGGGATTGCCGGTGCTGTACTGCTTGAACTTGCCGGCTTGCAAAAAATAAAGATTGAAGATAACCGCATCAAATTGATGGACAGCAAATCAACAGGCGACAAGCAACTTGACTATATGATCGAGGTCCTCAATAAGGCTTCCAAGCCACAGAAGGTCAAAAATATTGTTGCCAAGGTGCAGGGTAAAACATCTAAGCTCAAGAAGCCTATCATAGAAGGTTTGAATAAAAAACGCTATTTAAAGACACTAGATAAGAGGTTTCTATTTATCAGATACAAAAGATACCCCTCAGCCAATCTTTCGTATCGCAAAGACCTGGTGGAGTATATTCGCAGGTTGGTGTTAAGGAATATCAAACATGATGATGATATAGCCCTTCTCACGGGACTGACTGGAGCCACCCGGCTATCGGCCAAGTTCTTTTATAATAAAGAAGAAAGAAAAACTGCCAAGAAAAGGATACAGGAGATTGTAAAAGAAAGCCAGATTGACCAGGCCATAGATGAAACAGTAAAAGCGGTGCAGGCTGCAGTGATGACATCGATCATTACTACGGCTGTCATAACCTCCGCATCAAACTAATTTTTAAACTTCAAAGTTCAGAGTTCA
>Ga0209475_10003166_pt1 | contig 15463 bp, 13 predicted proteins | sample tdDd471_FD_187128 | JGI IMG/M metagenome (GOLD analysis project Ga0209475, IMG submission 187128) | Marine sediment microbial communities from the Atlantic coast under amendment with organic carbon and nitrate - tdDd47.1 (SPAdes)... | ecosystem: Environmental > Aquatic > Marine > Coastal >... | reverse complement strand
TTCTGGAATAAATAGATCATAGACTTTCTCATAATACGATTCGGTATGCACACCAAATTCGTTACGATCGCCTGTTTCTTGCATCAATAGATTGAAGTCTGCGAGGTCATCGCGTGTGCCTTCATAATAAGTCACATCATTTTTGAGACTTTTACGGATTTTACGGCGTGTTCCTTGATTCATACGACTCATGATGGTTTCGTCATCCACCGTGACATCAATATAAACGGTGTTGGGTGGTTGAACTGTCTGTGGACTTTCTTGGAATCCCATGCCCGTTAAGTCGAGCGGGGGCGTATCCAGAAAATAGCCTGCTTCTAATTTAAGGAAAGCAACACCTGTTTCCTTCTTGATCGCATCCCATAGAGCAGGGTAGAGTTTAGTGTCCGTTGCATATCCCCCCAATGGTATATACGCCATTTTCCCCAGTTTCATCGGGAGTGACTTTAATAAAACCAGCGCACCTGCCACGATGTTTCCATCTTGTGTGAGGGCGATACGCTGTGCCTCCCAACCGAATTGCGATTTAAGTTCACCCCAACCCGATAATTGTAAGAGGTGGGCGCGTGGTTGGCTAAGAACGAATGTATCCCAAGCTTGTGGCGTTGGATTTGTTGTCAAGAGCATATTTGTGTGTGTCGTCTTTGATTGCATCATAACCTTATTTTGGGATGACTTGAGTTGAATTCATAGTCCGAATTTACCCTAAAACACCCGTTTTGACCTGATGTTTACCCTACGTTTAGTTCATGTTTCACAAACGTTGCTAAATTATTGAGTATGGTGTGGGTTTTTGTCTTACCTTATGCTAAAATCCGTCCATCACGAGATTTGTTAAATTTAGTCTAATCCGTTGCACTTGTGAAATGGTGATGCTATACTAATGCAGTTTGTGATAAATGGCGCAATCAAATTGTAATTTGAGTTGGCTGTGCTATATTTTCTTTTCAATCTTATGCTTACTTTATAGTTTCGGGGGTGTTGCTCCGATGAATGTATTAAACGAATGGGCTTTCATTGGGTTATTTGCTTTGCTGGCACCTGTTTTCCCAGCATTGCCAATTGCCGTCGCATGGATTTTTCGTCCACGCAAACCCAATGTACTTAAAAGCTCAACTTATGAATGTGGTGTGGAAACGATCGGTGATACTTGGGTGCAGTTCCGTGTGCAGTATTATATTTACGGGCTGATATTTCTTGTATTTGATGTTGAGATGGTTTTCTTATTCCCGTGGGCAGTCGCCTATAATGATATGAGCTTGTTTGGCTTTGTGGCGGGATTCCTCTTCATCTTCTTATTGACGGATGCTTTGTTCTACGCATGGAATAAGAAAGCGTTGGAGTGGGTCTAAGCACGAAGACGGTATCGGGAGCTGATTATGGAAATTTGTACAGGTTTATGTGCGTTAATGGTAGAGTCTGGTGCTAACAGTGGGTTAGCACAATTTATGTCTCTGCTGATTGGCGTGTTGTTGGTTAGTGGTGTGCCTCTGGTTACGGTCATTATTTTGATCTGGGTCGAGCGCAAAATCGCGGCACGGATTCAAGACCGTATTGGTCCAAATCGTGTTGGTCCGTGGGGGTTGATGCAGACCTTTGCGGATATGGTGAAGTTGATTCTTAAAGAAGATATTACACCTACTGCTGCTGATCGAGTTTTATATAATGCCTCACCGTTGGTCTCATTTGCCTCGGTGGTTTTGTTATGGGCAGTTATACCATTTACGCCGTTCCATTTTGGGGTTGATCTTGAAATTGCGGCGTTGTTCTTTGTTGCTGTGGCATCATTTGGGACACTCTCTGTGATGGTTGCTGGATGGGCAAGTAACAATAAATACGCGCTACTTGGTGCTTTTCGTGTGGTGGCATTGCTCGTGAGTTATGAAGTGCCACTGGTATTTGCACTGCTAATTCCTGTGATGCTTGCAGGGAGCATGAGTCTGGTTGATATCGCTAACGCCCAATCCGGTATGTGGTTTGTGGTTTTATCACCATTGGCATTTTTGATCTTCTACATCTCATCTCAAGCAGAAACAGGACGCGCTCCGTTTGATCTTATCGAAGCGGAATCTGAGTTGGTTGCTGGCTTCAATATTGAGTACTCCGGCATGAAATTCGGAATGTTCTTTGCGGCAGAATTCTTGCATGTATTCACCAACGGGATTTTGATGGCATTGTTATTCTTCGGTGGTTGGAAGGGTCCCTTCTACTATGAATCACCGTTGATTGCATTCTTTTGGTTGGGATTAAAGGGTAGCATCATTTACTTGACGACCCTTTGGATTCGTAACACTGTTCCACGCTTGCGGATTGACCAGATTATGGCATTCAATTGGAAGTTCCTCGTACCGTTGTCGATTGGGAATGTGGTATTGATTTCTGCATTGCTTAAAGTGATGCAAGAATTACAGCTTTCACCCCGTAATTTTGTAGGGGCTAGTGTGCCAGAGATGTTGCCAACGACGATTGTTTTATTCTTGTCGAACCTTGCGATCATTATCTACATTATGGGTATGCTTCGCAAACGGGGTGAGGAAATGCGTGTTTCTTCACAACAAACTCGACGAGCATTTGTACAAGCTAGCGGCAGTGCGGCTGGGGACTAGGGAGAGACAATGCTTGAATTAAATGCAATTTCGATTGGTTTTTTCATTTTTACGATTTTTACACTGGGTGGCGCAATTGGGGTTGTCACAACCCGTAACCTATTCCAAGGCACGGTCTGGTTGATGGTGAGCTTGTTTGGGATTGCTGGCTACATGCTGTTGTTGAGTGCACCATTTTTGGCGGCTGTCCAAATATTGGTGTATATCGGGGCGATTGCAATTCTCATCACATTTGCGGTGATGTTGACGCGCAGTGTGACCCGTGTCGATGAACGTTACATTCGCACGATACCCAGTCTAATAGGGTCATTGGTCTTGTTCTTGATTCTGATTGCGGGGGTTACGATCCCTGTCTTTGGTGGACATGAGGGCGCACCGGTTGTGGTTAAGACAACGCATGACTTTGGCTTGGCGTTAGTCGATGGAAACGGGTATGTAGTGCCATTTATGTTGGCTTCACTTTTATTAACTGCCGCGATGATTGGCGCAATCTTCATCGCACGAGACGAAGAAACGTAGGAAGGAAGGGACGCATGATACCTCTTTGGATGTATCTGGCGGTTGCCGCAGCATTGTTCTCAATCGGTGTTTTCGGCGTGTTAGCACGTCGTAACGCGGTTGCAATTCTGATGGCTATCGAATTGATGCTGAATGCGGTTAATATCAATCTGGTCGCATTCTGGCGATACAGTGAAACAAATACCGACCTCCTGCTGAACGGTTATGTCTTTACGGCGTTTATCTTGATTGTGGCGGCGGCAGAAGCGGCAGTAGGTCTAGCTATTATTATCTCAGTTTATCGCAATCGGCGTTCGGTAATTCCAGAAGATGCCCATACGCTGAAAGGATAAAGACGACTATGGAATTTTTTAAACCAGATTTATTACCATGGTTGATACCCGTTGGTCCTTTGGTAGCGTTTTTGATAATTACGCTGGCAACCAACAGATCAAAGATGGTTCCTGCAACAGATCACCATGAATACGGTGGACATCATCCCGATTATGACGGTATGGAAGTCCCTGTGGTGACCACACGCAGTCGAATATTTAGTATCACCATTGGTGTTATTGGTGTTCTGTGGGCATTAGTTATCAGTTGGATGACCATCGGTAACGCCTTTAATGTTCATCATTTTGGTGTAGAGGTACTTCAAAGTAACTTTGCATGGATGGACACAGGCGAGACGACGTTAAATATGGGTGTGCTGATTGACCCTGCGACAGTCATCATGTTGGTGATGGTGCCAATCGCAGTGTTGATGATCTTTACCTATTCAATTGGTTATATGGCACATGATCCCCGTCAATCACGGTTCTTTGCATTGATTTCACTCTTTGCGGGTGCGATGCTGACATTGGTTGTTGCGGATAATGTCTTGATGTTGTTTGTCGGATGGGAAGTGATGGGTGTGTGTTCGTATATGCTCATTGGTTTCTGGTTCGAGAAAGAATCAGCCTACAAAGCGGCTATCAAAGCATTCACGACCACTCGTATCGCTGATGTTGTGATGTTGCTTGGTATCGTTTATCTGTACATGGTTACAGGGACACTCAGCTACCGGGACATCATGTACAATCCTGAGAACCTTGAATTACTTGTAACGACGACACCGATTATCTTTGGTGGATTTGCAGTCAGTGCGGCAAGCGTTATCGGTATCTTCTTGATTATCGGTACAGTCGGTAAATCAGCACAATTCCCGTTGCATGTCTGGTTGCCAGACGCGATGGAAGGTCCGACACCTGTTAGCGCGATGATTCATGCGGCTGCAATGGTTTCTGCTGGTATCTTCTCGCTGGTTAGATTGTATCCGTTATTTGCGGCAGGTGGTGATCCTCATCATGGTATCATGACGCAACCGCTTGTATTTATGGCAGTCATTGGATCATTCACGGCACTGTTTGCGGCGACAATGGCAGTAGCACAAAGTGATGTCAAAGCCGTTCTTGCATATTCGACAATTTCTCAGTTGGGCTTTATGGTCGCGGCACTCGGTATGGGTGCGTATATTGCGGCGGCGTTTCATCTGATTACACATGCTTTCTTTAAAGCTCTATTATTTATGGCGGCAGGTTCGGTGATTCATGGGATGGAGCATGGTGAACATCATGTTCATGAACATGGCGACCACGGACATGACGATCATCACGATGACCACGGACATCACTTTGACCCGCAAGATATGTTTAATATGGGTGGGCTACGCAAAACGATGCCTGTCACATTCTGGACATTCTTAATTGGTGGGTTGTCTCTGTCCGGTTTCCCGATTATCACAGCAGGGTTCTGGTCAAAAGACGAAATCCTTGCAGATGCGTGGTTAGTTTTGTCTGAATATGGAAGCGGTACTCATGGGTTAGTCTTCTTTATGTTGGCTGCGGCTGCATTCTTGACGGCATTCTATACCATGCGTCAGATTTCATTGACCTTTGGTGGTGATGCTCGTACCGAAGCAGCTGAACATGCAAATCTCGGCAAGGGACTTGTCAGTGTGACAATGACCGCACCGTTAATTATTCTCGCATTCTTTGCAATTTTTGCTGGTTTTATCGGTGTCCCAACTGACTTCCCGATTCTAGGAAGTATCTTCTCACCAGAACACAATGCATTCCATCACTTTATGGCTGAATCATTGCCTCTACCAGAAGCAACCGCAGGATACGGTACATTACCGGATTATCATCCGGATGCACCACCATTTAATATCATTCCAGTAGCAACATCGTTTATCGTTGCATTGGGTGGTCTATGGTTGGGTTGGTTCATGTATTGGCGCAAGCCTCTCAAAGCAGGTGAAGTAGACCCAATGGAGAAATTCTTAGGGCCATTGCATCCGATTTTGAAGAATCGTTATTACATGGATGATTTGTATATCTGGTTGTTTGTGAAGCCCTCACAGTGGTTTGGCAAGCAGGTGATTGTCTTCCTTGATAAGGGTGTGATTGACACGATTTTACATGTGATTGCCCGTGTGTTTACATGGTTGGGTGACCTTGTGAAAGTATTAAATCTTTGGCTTATTGACGGTGTTGGCGATGGCATTCCAATTGCTATTTACAACTTTGGCGGATGGTTACGCCGTATGCAAACTGGACGTGTCCAACAGTACATGTTATTTATACTGGCGGCGGCAGTCATTATCGGTCTAGTATTGGTTGTGTCATCTGGCGCAGTCACGGCGCAATAGGGAGACGCATTTATGTTTGATATTTTTGGAATTGACGCGCTCTCAGTTTTGATCTTTGGTCCTGCGTTAAGTGCATTTATTGTGGCGGCATTGGCACAACTTGCACCTAGCAAATCTGTTGCACGCTGGACAGCACTAACCTTATCTGTTTTGTTGGGTATGGTGGCAGTGGCAGTGTTCCTTGTGTATCAGCAAGCCTCACCTGCGATAGGCGAAGATCAATTTCTGTTTGAAGTAGATGTTGCATGGTTTGAGGCGCTTGGTGCGAGATGGCATCTAGGTATTGATGGCATTAGTGCTGTCATGGTCTTACTGACGGGTTTATTAACGCCGTTAGCGATTCTGGCAAGCTGGAATGTGGAAGATCGTCCGAATATGCACCTAGCCCTGTTACTCTTCTTTGAGACAGGCAGTATGGGTGTATTCGTAGCGATGGACTTGATGGTTTTCTTCCTCTTCTACGAACTCAGTCTTGTACCGATGTACTTCTTGATTAACCAATGGGGTAGCCTTCCAAAAGAAGGTGCAAAATATAGTGGTCGCTATTATGCCTCTACTAAATTTATGATTTATTCCATCGGTGGTACGCTCGGTATGTTGCTGGCGACCCAATTAATTGGTTGGTCATCAGGCACATATGAAATTGCGGCACTGGCACAGAGCTGGCCCGCATTTCGTCAAGGCGAGATGTTGATGGGTGTTGATGTCGGCTCGATTAAAGCACTGGCTTTCATCGGCTTTATGGTTGCATTTAGTATCAAAGTTCCGATTTGGCCTTTCCACACATGGTTACCTGATGCTCATGGTGAAGCACCAACAGCAGGTTCGATGTTGCTGGCAGGTGTCATGCTTAAGTTAGGGGCATATGGCTTTATTCGTTTGGTGATTCCACTCTTCCCTGATGTTTGGATTTCTGAAGTGGCTCTCATCGGTGTGAATGTTGCGACCTTGTTTGCGATTCTTGCAGTAATTGGAATTGTACTCGGTGCATTTGCGGCATTTGGTCAGGATGACATTAAACGACTTGTGGCTTATAGCTCGGTCAATCACATGGGCTTTGTCGGCATCGGCTTGGCTGTGATGGCACAGAGTTATGGACAACTATGGGCTGGAACAAATGGTGTTGATACACAGAGCGCGATACTAGCGGCAAACGGTACAGTGTTGCAGATGTTTAACCACGGTTTAAGCTCGGCGGGGATGTTCTTGCTGGCAGGTGGTTTGTATCACAAAACACATACCCGTGAATTGTCGGCATATGGTGGTTTGTGGGTGAAAGCGCCTGTCTTTGGTGCGATCTTCATCTTCACCAGTATGGCAAGTCTTGGTTTGCCGGGATTAAATGGTTTTGTGAGCGAGTTCTTGATTGTACGTGGCGCATGGCCCGTCTTCACGGGATTGATTGCCATTTCAATGGTGGGTCTACTGTTTACAGGTGGGTATATCCTCAAGGGGATACGCGCTGTATTGCACGGTCCATTTAACTTGCACTGGAAAGACTATAACTTGGAATTAACACGGGCTGAATTTGTGGCAATGGCACCCTTGATGGTGTTGATGCTGATTACGGGGCTTTATCCAAATTGGATTCTCCCGATAATCAATTCAACTGTGACAACCTTATTTTCGGGATTAGCGGGGTAGGATTGGCTTTATGGATGTAACTGGATTTTCTCCACTCACTGCCATCGTTTTCATACCCATCATTGCGGGCGTTGTTATTCTGTTTATGGATAACAAAAATCGCGACTTCATCCGTGGGGTAGCGATTACGGCGGCGTTTGCAGTGTTGGCATTATCGGCTATGGTTTTCTTTAGCTATGACAGTATGGTTAAGCAAGAAGGCGGATTGGCTGAGCAACAGTTAGCGATGATGGAAGCTGGGGGCGAAGGTGTTGGAACACAGATGTATGCCGATTCGCTCCAATTCCAACAGCGCATCGTCTGGGTAGAATCACTAGGGATTTCTTATCATGTTGGGGTTGATGGTTTATCGGCTCCGATGGTCTTATTGACTGGTATGGTAGCTGTTGCTGGTGTATTGATTTCATGGAATATTCAAGATCGCCTGCGTGAATTTATGGCATTCTTTATGCTTCTTGTTGCGGGTGTTTATGGAGTATTTATTGCGGTTGATTTATTCATGCTGTTCTTCTTTTATGAACTGGCAATCTTCCCGATGTATCTGCTCATTGCAGGCTGGGGTTGGATAAAACTGCGCGAATATGCCTCGATGAAACTGACGTTGTATATTTTAATCGGGTCAGTGGTTGCGATTGTCGGTGCTGTTGCGATGTACTTTACAGCAGGTGACTTCTTCATGAATGATGGTGCAGAGATATTTAGCGCCGCAATTAATTCTGGACTACTACCTGCAGATAGTCAGCCTTATAGCTGGAATATGATTCACTTAACGCTAGCAGCTGAGAATGGCGCGTTTAGTAGTACAACATATCTGGGTATTGATGGTTTAAATTTTGCAAAATTCTGGTTCCCCTTCATGTTTACTGGATTTGCAGTGTTGGCAGGTGTTTTCCCCTTCCACAACTGGTCACCCGATGGACACGTTGCCGCACCAACTGCGGTTTCGATGATTCACGCGGGTGTACTAATGAAGGTTGGGGCATTTGCGGCATTACGTGTGGGTATGCAATTATTGCCAGAAGGCGCACAAACACACCTGCCGTGGATGGTATTCTTAACGCTTATCAACGTGGTTTATGGGGCATTGATTGCCTTCCGACAACGTGACTTTAAATATGTTATCGGGTTTTCGTCCGTCAGTCATATGGGTTTGGTCAGCATGGGCTGGGCAACAATGAATATGACAGGTATGACGGGTGCTGGCTTACAAATGTTTAGCCACGGCGCGATGACAGCTCTATTCTTTGGTTGTGTTGGTATGGTTTATGATCGTGCTCATACCCGTGATATCCCAAGTCTCGGCGGTTTTATGAAGAAGATGCCGTGGGTTGGAGTCGCATTTATTATCGGCGGTTTGACCAGTATGGGTATGCCGGGTTTAAGTGGCTTTATTGCGGAGTTTCCAATTTTCCAAGGGTTGTGGGCGGCTTCTGAATCTGTCACATTACAGATTGGTAGCTTCACACTTAGCAACTACTACTCCGTTATTGTAGTGCTATCGGCTATCGGTATTGTCGTGACGGCGGCTTATGTATTGCGTGTAGCGAGTCAAGTATTCTTCGGTGAATTTGATGCTGAAAAATATCCTGATGTCGGCGATATTGCAATTACCGACCGAATGATTTTGATAATATTGGGTGCGCCATTGATTATTATTGGGATGTATCCCGCAATTATGGCTCCGATGATTGAAGCTGGTGTCCGCCCTGTTTTTGCCTTATTGGGAGGTGGCTAAGTGTCCGAATTTAATTTGCTTGCACAATTGCCTTCGGTATTACCCGAAATCGGGTTAATGTTTTTGGCGATGGTTGTGCTGTTTGCTGACCTATATGGCTCACTAGCCACACGCCGCAATGTTGTTTTTATTTCGGCAATTGGGATGGCGTTACTGGCTATTGTTCCATTGGTTGCAGTACCTGCCGAAAATGGCGAAATACTTTGGGGTGGGATGGTCAACTACGATTATCTCTCTCAGATTTTCAAAGTGATGCTCTTGCTATCAGGGTCAATTACGTGCCTGATGGCGGTCTCTGATGAAGGTGTTGGTGATAAAGGTGAGTTTTATCTGATCGTTATCATTGCCACACTCGGTGGTGTGATGATGTCTAGCGCGACTGATCTTATCATGGTATTTGTCGCACTCGAAACCTTGTCGATTCCTTTATATATGTTGGCGAGTTTCCGTCGTGGTAACCTCAATTCATCAGAAGCAGGTTTAAAATATTTCCTCTACGGGTCATTTGCTTCGGCGATTATGTTGTTTGGTTTTAGCTTACTCTACGGTTTTGCTGGCACTACCAGTCTTGAAGGTATCGCTACAGCTATGACGACCAGTGTTGAAGGTAGCGTTGTAGCTGTGATGGTCGCGCTGGTGATGGTGATTGTCGGCTTTGGCTTTAAGATCAGTGCCGTACCTTTCCACTTCTGGACACCAGATGTATATGAAGGTGCGCCAACTCCTGTAACTGCCTTTGTCAGTGTTTCGAGTAAAGCGGCTAGTTTTGCGCTGTTGCTCCGCTTTATGGCGGTTGTATTCCCTGAAACAGTGGTTGTCAGTGGTGTTGTTATACAAGATTTCTGGGTCAATTTGGTGGTTGTCATTTCGATTGTGTCGATGACACTTGGTAATGTAGTTGCCCTTCGTCAGACCAATATCAAACGTCTGTTGGCATATTCATCAATTGCACAAGCTGGCTATACACTTATGGGTATTGCTGCTCTCCAAGCATCTGATATGAGCTTTGCAGTTGCATCGATTTCGTTCTATATGTTCATGTATATCTTCACGAATTTGCTGGCATTTGGTGGCTTGATCTTGTTTATTGCGGTTACGGGTAAAGAAGACGTTAAAGACCTTGCAGGTTTAAATCGCCGTAGTCCGTGGCTAGCATTGGCAATTACGATTGCGTTGTTGTCTTTGGCTGGTATTCCACCGGGAGCAGGTTTCTTTGGGAAGTTCTTCTTGTTCCAAGCGGCAGTTCATGCGAATCTTATTGGGCTGGCTTTGATTGCGGTACTTAACGCGATTGTTGCATTGTATTATTATCTTATTGTCATCAAGGTGATGTACGTTGATGTCGGATCAGATGATGATAAAGTAATTGCTATCCCACGGTCTTATGGATGGGCTTTGGGGATAACTGGTTTAGTAGTCTTATTACTGGGTACGATAGCTATTACGCCGATTTATGATTGGGCTGTATTAGGCGCAAATGGCTTATAATCGTTGTGGTATTCATGTATCGTTTGTGATAAAATTTGAGCTCATTGGCAGGTGAAATGTCGGAACAACAATACACAAAACGTACAAGAAACTTGTCAGTAATTGGTTTATCTGCATTAACAGGCTTTATAGCTGTTGTTATTGTATTGGCTGCACTATTGATAGGTTTATCTATCGATAACATGCTAGGGCAACGTGGACCTGCAACGATCTGTGTTGTCGGTATTAGTATGCCCCTCAGTTTGTATGTCATGGTCAAAACAACGTTTTTTCTGATAAAACGAGCTGAATTTACTCAAAATAAACAGGATCAAACTGATGAAAAGGAGGATTGATCTGTTGAAAATTCTTGGTAAGTTATTAATGACGAAGGAGGTTTGCAGATGAGCGTAAATCAACGGGGGATGATGATTTTCTTTTTCATTCTCGCGTTTGCAGTGATTCTGTGCGGGGTTGTACCGTTTATGTTGCTCCCCGGAGCAGGTATTGCGATGGCTCTTCCTGTCATTCAGGTTCCTGGTGAAGTGTATGCTAAAGGCATGCCAAGCCCAGACTTTGAGTTTACAAACACGCTGATGGGTACGTTAATCGCAGATGCCATTGTAATTCTACTGGCATTGCTAGCACGTCGCGCATCTAATGGTTGGACAAAGGAAGTTCCTGGACGTGGGCAAGGGCTGATGGAAGGCTTCATTGGTTTTGTATATGGATTAGTGAAGCAAATGGCAGGTACACGGGCTATTGTACGGAATCTTCTGTTCCCGTTGGTCGCCAGTATTTTCTTCTTTCTTTTGATAGGCAACTGGTTAGAATTAATACCAGGTGTCGATAGTGTTGGTATTATGCACTGTGGTGAACCTGATAAGCATAATGGTTATGCACGTTCTGGTTCGTTACTTTACAATGATGCCGCGCTGTTCTCCGGTTATGCTGTCGCAACAGAAGAACAGTATCTGATGTGTGAGGATTATCTGCTCGGATATGAAACTGAATCTTTTGGTGTTGCAAGTGTTGCTGAATTAGAAGAAGAAGTTGCTACACTGTCTGCAAGTGAAGCGGAACATGCTGAAGAAGAGGACGATCATGGTGGTGGACATCATGGACTCTCTGATCTACAAAAAGCTGAAGCACGGCTAGAAGCGGCATATGCAGTCGAATCATTGACTGTTGCGCTAGAAGCTGAAGATTTGACAGAAGAAGAACAGGCTGCTTTGGAAACAGAGTTACTGTTAGCGCAAACGCAAATACAATACCCTCATGCAATCGTACCATTGAATCAGGATCAAATTGAATCCGGTGTTCAACCATATGGCTTTATTGTTACTCCATATGTTCGTGCCGCCGCGACAGACTTGAATCTTACACTTGCTCTGGCATTGATTTCATTCTTTGCTATTCAGTACTTTGGTATTTCTGCATTAGGTGCAGGTTATTTCCAGAAATTCATCAATATCGGTGCTTTGGGTAACCTTAGTAAACGACCTCTGGGTGCGGTTGATTTTCTCGTTGGTTTGTTCGAGATTATTTCCGAATTCAGTAAGGTAATCAGTCTTGCCTTCCGTCTTTTCGGGAATATCTTTGCAGGACAATTGTTGCTGTTTATTATGGCATTCTTGGTGGCTACAATGCTTCCCGTCATTTTCTATGGTTTGGAATTCATTGTTGGCTTTATTCAAGCACTCGTATTTGCCGTTTTGACTCTTGTATTTTCGGCACAAGCTATGGAAGATCACAGCCATCATGATGATGAGCATGGTCACGAACACTAAACAAATTACAGAAATTACCCCATATCTATTTTAGGAGGAATGAAAACAATGGAAGGTATTGATGTCGGTTTAAAGGCCGTTGGCGCAGGTTTAGCAATGATTGGTGCGCTTGGACCAGGTATTGGTATTGGTTTACTTGTTAATGGTGCACTTAATGCAATGGGACGTAATCCTGATGCTGCGAACACAGTTCAAACCAACATGATTCTTGGTATTGTGTTTACTGAAGCGGTTGCCATTTACTGTCTGGTTGTTGCTCTCATTATCCTGTTCGTACTCTAGTTGGGGTGGGAGGATTGCTTCAATGAATAGAATGAAATATTGGCTGATGTTGTTGATCGTTGTCATGTCGTTAGTATCAGTCCCATTGAGTCTAGCACAAGATGATCATGGTGATACAACAGAAGAACATACAGAAGCCGTTGCAACAGAAGAAGCTGAAGGTGAGGGTGGTATTTCTGCCCTTGGTATTAATGGCGGATTCTTGATTGCACAGATCATTAACTTTCTGATTATTGCGGCATTACTTGGCTCCATGCTTTGGAAGCCTGCCATTAATATGATGGATGCACGCGAGATGAAGATACAAAAAGGTCTAGAAGACGCGGCAGCGGCGGCAAAAGCTCGCCAGAATGCAGAAGCAGAAGCAGAAAAAATACTTGCGCAAGCTCGTCTTGAAGCCCAAAATGTGATTGATGATGCACGTGGACGTGGTGATGATGTTGCTAGCAACATTGAAAAAGAAGCCCGCACCGCCGCAGAAAAAATCCAAACTGATGCACAGGCTGATGCTAGAGCCGCACGCGATCAACAATTGGGTGACTTGCGTGATCAAGTTCTCAGTATCTCGGTCGCTGTTGCAAGTCGTATCCTTGGCGAAAACATCGATGAGAAAAAGCAAAAATCACTTGTTGATAGCTTTATCTCCGATTTGCCAGAAGGTGCTAAAGGCTTAGGTGGTAAGGTTGAAGTTGTTAGCGCAATGCCATTAAGCGATGCTGAACAAAAGAAAGTTCAGAAAGCTATTGGTGCTGATTCAGCAACATTCTCCGTTAATCCTGCGATTCTGGGTGGCTTGATTGTCCGCTCGGCTGACCGTGTGGTTGATGGTAGTGTTCGTGCTAACCTCAACAAAGTGTCACAAAACTTGAGCTAATTTTCAAGTTTAACAAAACAATCACAATTACAAGCGCGTTGGATACTCTCCAGCGCGTTTGTGTTTTATATGGAAAACGCTATGTAACTGCATTACACTTTCTGATAGTTGACACGATGATTTAAGGAGTGGTCAATGGCAAAAACATTGGCTAATTTATTGGCAGTAATCCCTGACAATCACATACTTGCAAAACACGGTAATCAACAGACGGTGATTTCTGCTCCCGTTGTTGAATCGAGCTTGGATGTCGAACACGGTGGTGTATTTGTTGCGCGCAAGGGATTATCGACGGATGGACATCAGTATATCGACAAGGCGATTCAATCGGGTGCTAGTGTCATCGTTGGTGAAATTGAAAAGGATAATTTACCCGTTCCTTATGTTCAAGTACAAGACGCACAAGCTGTGCTGGGTTTGCTGGCGGCTGCTTATCATGATTTTCCATCGCGTAAATTGGTCATTATCGGCGTAACAGGTACAGATGGGAAAACAACTACAAACCATATTTTGCACAGTATCCTTAAACAAGCAGATGGTATTCGAGCAGGATTTATCAGTACAATTTCGGCAGACTTTGGTGATGCAGTTGCTGATACAGGTTTTCATGTGACAACACCGAGCGCACCACAGGTACAGGCCTATTTGGCGCGGATGGTTGAGGCGGGCTTGACGCATTGTATCCTCGAAATGACGAGTCATGGATTGGCACAAGGTCGGCTCAATGGTGTGGATATTGATGTGGCAGTATTAACCAATGTCATGCATGAGCATTTGGATTTTCATGGTAGTTGGGAAAATTATCGTGATGCGAAAGCGATTATGTTTCGTATGCTCTATACATCTTATCGTAAAGAGGGAATTCCAAAAGTCGCTGTGATTAATGCAGATGATCAATCATATAATTATTTTAAAGCGATACCCGCTGATAACACAGTCAGTTATGGTATTCAACATGATGCAAAATACCACGCTACTGATATTCACTATCACCCTGCTAAAACGACTTTTATTGTCCATGATACGTTGATGAAAATGCAGTTAGTCGGGGAATTCAATATTTCAAATGTGTTGGCAGGAATCAGTGTCGCACGGGAATTAGATATTGATTGGGATGCGATTCAGCTTGGTATTGCCTCGATTGATGGCATTTCAGGGCGGATGCAACGGATTGACGAAGGACAAAATTTTGTGGCTATAGTCGATTTTGCTCATACGCCGAATGCCCTCAAACGCGCACTTGAAGCGGGGCGTACCATGTTACCTAAAGGTAATCGGTTGATTTGTGTATTTGGGAGTGCTGGCTTACGTGATGTTGAGAAACGGCGCATGATGGCAGAGACTTCGGCACAGTTGGCAGATATGACCATCATCACAGCGGAAGACCCACGCACCGAATCCTTAGATGATATTTTGGAGATGATGGCACAAGGTTGTCTATCACAAGGTGGAATCGAAGGTGAGACTTTTATCCGTGTGCGAGACAGAGGTGAGGCAATTTATCAAGCATGTCAGATGGCACAAGCAGGTGATATTGTCATGGCGTGTGGTAAGGGGCATGAGCAGAGCATGTGTTTTGGCACAGTAGAACACTTATGGGATGATCGTGATGCCATGCGCTCTGCACTTCGGGGAAAACCACTCGCAACATTACCAACTGCTACAGGGGAATATTAAATGCGTCGGTTAGATTGGGTAGCGGTTACGGTCTTATTGTTGTTCACAGCAGGTTTGCGGATACTGGGTATTAGTTACGGACAACTCAATGCCGATTATTTTCCGTCGACAGCACCGTATCATATGCTTCATGAGCAAGTGCCGATACAACCTGACGAATATTTAAGTGTTTCTGTCCCGATGGATATGGCACTCCAT